>Ga0310829_1000058_pt1 | contig 176938 bp, 160 predicted proteins | sample WT_ome_4_FD_202244 | JGI IMG/M metagenome (GOLD analysis project Ga0310829, IMG submission 202244) | Sorghum-adapted microbial communities enriched on wild type (WT) sorghum from Joint BioEnergy Institute, Emeryville, California, United... ...
TCCAGTTTTGAAGGCGCGAAGTCTTCAACGTTCCTCGGTAGCTCAGTCGGTAGAGCAATCGGCTGTTAACCGATCGGTCGGGGGTTCGAGTCCCTCCCGAGGAGCCATACGCGGAGAGTTACCCAAGAGGCCGAAGGGGACGGTTTGCTAAACCGTTAGTATGCGAATAGCGTAGCGAGGGTTCGAATCCCTCACTCTCCGCCATATCCCTTACAACATTCATAGTGCGTGGCGGTGTAGCTCAGCTGGCTAGAGCGTTCGGTTCATACCCGAAAGGTCGGGGGTTCAAGCCCCTCCACCGCTACCATCCTAAGTTGCGGTCGTGGTGGAATTGGCAGACACACCATCTTGAGGGGGTGGCGGGGCGACCCGTGCGAGTTCGAGTCTCGCCGACCGCACCATCAGCAACATGGCCCGTTGGTGAAGTGGTTTAACACAGCAGCCTTTCACGCTGTCATTCAGGGGTTCGAATCCCCTACGGGTCACCATATGGAGGCTTAGCTCAGCTGGGAGAGCATCTGCCTTACAAGCAGAGGGTCGGCGGTTCGATCCCGTCAGCCTCCACCACTCTTACACAATGATTTCTCACCGTCGCGGGATGGAGCAGTCTGGTAGCTCGTCGGGCTCATAACCCGAAGGTCGCAGGTTCAAATCCTGCTCCCGCAACCAAATCTGGAGCTGTGGTGAAGCTGGAGTTCACGCCGGTCTGTCACACCGGAGGTCGCGGGTTCGAGTCCCGTCAGCTCCGCCAGATACTTTCCTCGGATCATAATGGCGCACCGAGAACCGCTTACGGTTCGGTAGCTCAGTCGGTAGAGCAGAGGACTGAAAATCCTCGTGTCGGCGGTTCGATTCCGTCCCGAACCACCATTTCCTTTCATAGGATTTTGCCGGTGTAGCTCAATTGGTAGAGCACCTGACTTGTAATCAGGGGGTTGTGGGTTCGATTCCTATCGCCGGCACCACGTATCACGCATTGGGGTATCGCCAAGCGGTAAGGCAACGGACTTTGACTCCGTCATTCCTAGGTTCGAATCCTAGTACCCCAGCCATTTTCATGAGCCATTAGCTCAGTTGGTAGAGCATCTGACTTTTAATCAGAGGGTCGAAGGTTCGAGTCCTTCATGGCTCACCAGTTTTTACAACCCCACAAGTGAGCAATGTACTTGTGCATCATCGGTTTGCTTTGCGGGGACCCCATGACGCATGCGGGTGTGGCGGAATTGGCAGACGCACCAGATTTAGGTTCTGGCGGGAAACCGTGGGGGTTCAAGTCCCTTCACCCGCACCATAGCAGATCGGGAAGGTTTGCGAATCGTGCAAGCCTTTTACACTGTGATGCAGCATGTTCCAGTATCTTCTTTTGGAAGATTTGCCTGTGAGAGCTGTGCTGTACTGGATCTTTCCATTACTCATCCTGAATACCATGCGGACGTAGCTCAATTGGTAGAGCGTCGCCTTGCCAAGGCGAAGGTCGCGGGTTCGAGACCCGTCGTCCGCTCCATTATTTCTGCTCTCTGTACGTGCGTCGGAGAGACATCTTGCTTATGTGCCCTTAGCTCAGCTGGATAGAGCGTTTGACTACGAATCAAAAGGTCGGGAGTTCGAATCTCTCAGGGCACGCCATAACATTGCATATCGAACCGCAGAGTAGGAGAACTTCCTACTCTTTTTTTCTATAAGCGGTTTCTCAATTTTACAACTATTAACGTTTTTTTCCTTGTCACTGCCAAGCTAATCCAGTACGTTAGGAGTAGATTTTTTCGACTAAAGTCGCGGATGGTCATGGACAAGCTGTCAGGCCATTGCGATTGCCGTACTGGACGATAACACGGGAACAGGAGTTGTGTCACCATGAATCAAATGAAATTGGAACAGACTCACCCTGCTGTGGAGAAATTGATTGGGAATATCGAGAACGTGTTGATTGGCAAACGGTCGATCATTGAGTTATGCGTGACGGCCATCTTGGCAAACGGCCATGTATTGTTGGAAGACGTTCCGGGCGTGGGCAAAACTATGCTGGTCCGTGCGTTGGCTCGCTCGATCGGGGGGGACTTCAAACGCATTCAGTTTACGCCTGATTTATTGCCGACGGACGTGACGGGCGTGGCGATCTATAATCAAAAAAGCATGGAATTTGAGTTTCGCCCCGGTCCCATCTTCGCCAATGTGATTTTGGCCGATGAAATTAACCGGACATCGCCCAAAACCCAGTCGGCCTTGCTGGAAGCAATGGAAGAACGCTCGGTCACGGTAGACGGAGTGACGTATCGGTTGGCGGAGCCATTTTTCGTTATGGCGACGCAAAACCCCCTGGAGTACGAAGGTACCTTTCCGCTGCCGGAAGCGCAGCTGGACCGTTTTCTCCTGCAGCTTCGCCTGGGCTATCCCACAGTGGACGAAGAAATGCGCATGCTGAACCGCTTTGCTGCAGCCAATCCGCTGGAACAGCTGGAGCCGGTGATGACTGCGGACGATCTGGCCGAGCTGCAGCGCCAGGTCACCGCTGTCAAGGTATCGGAGTCGGTCAAGGAGTATATCGTCCGCCTGTGCCACCGGACGCGCGATCATCACCAGGTCTACTTGGGCGTCAGCCCACGGGGCGCGCTGGCGCTGTTCCGAGCTGTGCAGGCGCTGGCGTTCGTACGCGGACGGGATTACGTCATTCCCGATGACGTGAAGGAACTGGTGCCTGTGACCTTTGCCCACCGGATCATTCTCAAACCGGAAGCGCGTCTGGAAGGAGCGACAATCGACCGGATTCTGTCCGCGATCCTGTCGGAAACTCGCGTGCCGGTCAGCTAGAGGCGGTGACGCGTATGAAAGAATTGATATCCGGGAAGAGCAAGGCACTTGTGCTGATCGCGATCACGTACGCGTTTGCCAAGTTTCAAGGCGGATTTGCCAGTTGGTTTTTGTTCTACAGCTGCCTGGTATTTTTGGCGTACGAAGTGCTTGCCTTTTCCCTCATGTTTACCGGCCTTGAAGTTGAACGTGAAATCGATCGTTCGCGCCTGCAAGAAGGAGAGGACGTGATCGTGACCGTCCGGCTGAAGCGGAGGATTTGGTTTCCGCTGGGGTGGAACATGGTGATCGAACCTCTGCCCGAACGGCTGGCCGGTGTGTATGAGCCGCACCGTCAGCTTGTCTTTCCCTGGTTCAAGCGCAGCGTGGAGTTTCGCTACGTCATTCCGGGACTGCCGCGCGGCTACTATCACCTGGAAGCATGCGTCATCAGCGGCGGCGATTTTTTCGGGTTTATCGAGCGGCGGCGAACGTTCCCCCTCTCCAACGACTTATTGGTCTATCCCCGCTACCGGGAGCTAAACAGCTGGTCGTTGGGAGACGGCAACTTCAGCGGGACGATTCACGTCTCGCACCGCTATTCGGATGATGTTGCGGCAGTGCGGGGCGTCCGGGACTATCAGCGCGGCGATCGGATGAGCCAGATTCACTGGCGGGCGTCGGCCAGGGGAACCGGGCTGAAGACAAAGGAATTTGAGCACCAGGCGATGAACCAGGTCGTGTTTTTTCTCGACGTGGAAAAAGAGCATTATCAGAACAAGCCGTTCCAGCTGTTTGAAACAGCAGTCAAACTGACCGCCAGCCTGACCGCGTACGCCAACCGCAACCAGTATCACTACGGATTGGTGTACAAGCAAAAGGATCGGGTGGCCATTCCGCCGGCCTGTTCTCCGACGCATTTTTTCCGGGTATTTGACCAGTTGGCCCGCGTCATGCCGGAGGGGACGGACTCGTTTGTCCGCATCCTTCGTCGGGAAGCGCTGGAGCAGCCGCCGGGCGTGACGCTGACAGTGATCACGGCCTGCCTCGACAAGGAGCTGGTCGACCTCCTGACCCGGTTGTCCCATCGAGGCCGGCGCGTCCAACTGCTGTATGTGCACGACGATCCTTTGTTGTCGCTCGACGAGAAGCAGGCCCTGCGGCTGCTGGCATCAGGCAGGGTCACCTGCAAGGCGGTGCCGATGAGCGATGTCGAAGAATGGAAGCGGATCGGAGGTGCGTGACGTCATGAGCGTATGGAAGCGACCCAAAGGATTTGAGTGGATCGCGGCTCTGCTCTTGTTTCTGATGCTGCGGGAGTGGCTGCTGCCGCTTCAGGAGCTGACTGACACCGGCACCCTGGCGCCGTTTTTGGTGATTGCCGCTGGCGTACTGCTGATGGACCTGGTGGTGCCGTACCGCTGGCTGACGTTTCCGGTCAAGCTGGTGGGCCTCCTGGTGATTTTGCACAGCAGTTTTTTTGCCATCTCGTTTTTCGACGGGCAATGGCTGAGAGAGCTGTTTGTCCGGGTCGTTCACGACCTGCCGCTGGCGCTTCAACAGGAGTGGACGGCCATGACGCCGCTCTCGCGCAATGCGCTGTTTGATCTGCTCCTCGTGGTGTTGATTTCGATGCTGTCGTATCTGGTGCTGGAACAGCGGCAGGGGCTGTGGTTTGTCTTTCTGACCGAACTGTACCTGGCCGTGCTGGATACGTTTATGCCGTATGAAGCAGACGGGGGGATCGTCCGCACCCTTGTGTACGGATTTTTGCTGTTGGCTGTCACCCAGCTGCTCGTCATGTCCAACAAGGCGCCCATTACCGGCGGTCGGCGCTGGACGCTGTGGAAATCCTTGTTGGCACCAGTGCTGATTGTGGCGGTCACGGTCGGCATCGCCAACGCGGCGCCGAAAAAGGAAGCTTCCTGGCCGGACCCGATCGCGTTTTTCACTGGACAAAAGGGCGGTCTTGGCGACGGGTTGATGAAAAAGGTGGGGTACGACAACAACGACGAGCACCTGGGCGGTCCGTTTACGATGGACGAGACCGTGGTGTTCATGGCCATCACCAATGAGCGCTCCTATTGGCGCGGCGATTCCAAAGACGTGTATACGGGGAGCGGATGGAAAAAAAGGGACGGGGAGTTCGACGAGATCCTGACCCCGAAATCGTATCGATGGAATCACGCGCTGTTTGAGGGGATGGAGACGAAAGAGGTAAAGGCTTCGCTGGAATTTCAGGGGCCGAAGTTTCCGACCGTCTTTTACCCGGGACAGTTGAAACAACTGACGGACTACACCCCGTCGAAGGCGACGCTGGTGTACGACAAGGAACATCAGCATGTGGAAGTGCGGAACGGCACGATCAGACTGGTGAAGCAGTCCGGAAGAGGAGCGGCGGTGGGCCCCCATACGCAGATGTTGAATCTGGACAATTACCAACTGGTGGCGGAAGTGCCGATCATCAGTGAAAAGGCGATGATCCAGGCGGGCACCGACTATCCCGAAGCGATCAGGCAGCGCTACCTGCAGCTTCCCGACAGCCTGCCGCCGAGAATCCGCGATCTGGCCCAACAGGTGACCAAGGACGCGAAAACACCGTACGAAAAAGTGCGGGCGATCGAGAATTACCTGCGCACCAGCGGAGAATATAAATACGAGACCAAGGATGTGCAAATGCCCGCACCGGGCGAGGATTTTGTCGACCAGTTTCTGTTTGAGACCCGCAGGGGGTACTGCGATCACTTTTCCACCTCGATGGCCGTGATGCTGCGGACGATCGGCATTCCCGCCCGCTGGGTAAAAGGCTTTGCTCCCGGTCATCGGGTCGGCAGCGACGGCAACGGGAACGAACTGGTGGAGGTGCGCAACAAGGACGCCCACTCCTGGGTGGAAGTGTACTTCCCGGGTCACGGCTGGATTCCGTTTGAGGCGACCAGCACGTTTGTGTCGCCGATCCGTGTAAAATACGACCGGCAGACGACGGAGCAGCAAGCGCCGCTCCCGCTGCCAGACCTCGGCGGAACAACGGCCGAGGAGCGGAGAAACGGACGGCTTGACGAATTGGAAGGATCAGTCAGCACCTCTGGCTCGTCGATTGACATTCCGTGGCAGGTGTACGCGTTTGGACTGGGACTGCTGGCTGTGGCCGGGGCGGTGGCCTGGAAGCGCAGGCGGCACTTTGCGGTCTGGTGGCTGCAGCAGCAGATGAGCAGCTATCCGAACGACAGGTACGAGGATCGCTACAGGCTACTGCTGCGTTTGGTGGAGCACCTGTACAGCCGCCGCCGACAGGGGGAAACCCTGCGCGAATACGTCAGCCGCCTGGTCATCTCCGGCGACAAGCGGCAGGACTTGTGGTACCTGACCCATGTGTACGAGCGCATGCTGTACGGCTATAAGGATATCGAAGCCAAGGCACGCTCGGTGGCGGAACAAGTGATCGAACGGCTTACCCGTCAACTGAAACCTTGAACATTCACCCGCAGTCTGTTAGAATGTCCTTCAATGAGACTCGTATAATCTCAGGGATAGGGCCTGAAAGTTTCTACCGCTCGACCGTAAATCGAGCGACTACGAGGAGAGGACTTCGGATTTTTGTACATGCAACCGCACAAGTGTACACAAACTGGGACTCTGCCTCCGCGTCGGTAAACCGGAGGCGACAGTCCCGGTTTTTTTGGGGCCGGACCTTAGCGGGCCGTACATCCGAGGGCAGGGTGGAAACTTCCGGTGACAACCTGGCGTAAACAGGATAAGGAGGATATACATGGACAAGCCAATGGAAATGGTCGTCGTTCTGGATTTTGGAGGGCAGTACAATCAGTTGATCGCGCGGCGTGTTCGCGACCTGGGCGTGTACAGCGAGCTGCTGCCCTACAATACGCCGGTGGAAAAAATCAAGGAGATGCAGCCGAAGGGGATTATATTCTCCGGCGGGCCTGCCAGCGTGTACGAAGAAGGGGCGCCCAAGGTGGACCCGGCCATTTTTGATCTGGGCGTGCCAGTGCTGGGCATCTGCTACGGCATGCAGTTGATGAGCCACATGCTCGCCGGCAAGGTGGAGCGCGCCGGGAAGCGCGAGTACGGCAAGGCTGAGCTTCGCCTGCAGCAGCGACACAGCCTCTATGACAAGTGGGACGAAAACGAAATCGTCTGGATGAGCCACTCCGACAAAGTGGTGGAGCTGCCGGAAGGGTTCCGCGTGGATGCGGTCAGCGACAGCTGTCCGGTAGCGGCGATCAGCAATCCGGAGCGCAAGCTGTACGGCGTTCAGTTCCACCCGGAAGTGCGCCATACGGTAAAAGGAAACGAGTTTATCGCCAACTTCCTGTTTCATATCTGCGGCTGTGAAGGCACCTGGAGCATGACCACCTTTATCGAGGACGAAGTCAAGCGCATTCGCGAAACCGTGGGTGACAAGAAAGTCCTGTGCGCGCTGAGCGGCGGGGTCGACTCCTCCGTCGTGGCGGCATTGATTCACAGAGCGATCGGCGATCAGCTGACCTGCATGTTCGTGGATCACGGCCTGCTGCGCAAAGGAGAAGCGGAAAGCGTCATGGAGACGTTCGCCGAGAAGTTCAACATGCGCGTGATCAAAATTGACGCACGCCGCCGCTTCCTCGACAAGCTGAAAGGCGTCACCGATCCGGAGCAGAAGCGGAAGATCATCGGCAACGAATTCATTTACGTCTTTGACGAAGAAGCGTCCAAGCTGACCGACATGGAGTTCTTGGCGCAGGGAACGCTGTATACCGACATCGTGGAAAGCGGAACGGCAACGGCCCACACGATCAAGTCCCACCACAATGTGGGCGGTCTGCCGGAAGACATGAAGTTCAAGCTCATCGAACCGCTGAAAACCCTGTTCAAGGACGAAGTGCGCAAGCTGGGGACCGAACTGGGCCTGCCGGACGAAATCGTATGGCGCCAACCGTTCCCGGGACCGGGTCTGGGGATTCGCGTCCTGGGCGAAGTAACGGAAGAAAAGCTGGAGATCGTTCGGGAATCGGACGCCATCCTGCGAGAAGAGATTGCCAAAGCGGGCCTGGAACGGGAAATCTGGCAGTACTTTACAGCGCTGCCCGACATGAAGAGCGTGGGCGTCATGGGCGACGTTCGCACTTACTCCTACACGGTGGGTATCCGCGCGGTCACCTCGATCGACGGCATGACGGCTGACTGGGCGCGCATTCCGTGGGATGTGCTGGAGAAAATCTCCACCCGCATCGTAAACGAGGTAGAGAACGTCAACCGCGTCGTGTACGACATCACCTCCAAGCCGCCGGCAACCATTGAGTGGGAATAACCGGATATTAATCGATAAGGAAAAATTAACGTTCGTATTTTCCGTTGACATTAAATATTCTTCCTGATACACTTCTCGTTGTGAACAGGTAAGGAAGAAGGTTCGTATAATCCCGGGAATATGGCTCGGGAGTTTCTACGAGGTCGCCGTAAACGGCCTGGCTACGAACGAAACGTCAACGGGATGCGTCTGCAGATCTTATCATTCTGTTTTGCCCGGTGTGTTTTGTTCGGAGTCGAGGCGTTGTTTGCGCCTCGACCTTTTTCATTTGCCGCAAACAATACTTGGGGGGTCTATTCGGTGCGGAAGTATTTTGAATTTGACAAGCTGGGCACCAACTACCGCCGCGAGACAATCGCCGGCATAACCACGTTTTTGGCCATGGCCTACATCCTGGCTGTCAATCCGTACATGCTCAGCGGGGCGGACCTGCCGCCGGAGCTGAAAGCGAACTATCCGGAATTCGGAGCCGTCTTTACCGCGACTGCGCTGGCAGCCGCCATCGGGACGCTGGTGATGGCTTTTGTCGGCCGTCTGCCGATTGCGCAGGCGCCGGGCATGGGGCTGAATGCCTTCTTCACCTACACCGTCGTGCTGACGATGGGCATTCCCTGGCAGCAAGCGCTGGCCGGCGTATTTCTCTCCTGCTCGATTTTCCTGCTGCTGTCGCTGACCGGCATCCGCGAAGCGATCGTCAACTCCATTCCGCAGGGGCTGAAAAACGCGGTATCGGCCGGGATCGGTTTGTTTATTGCCTTCATCGGACTGAAAAATGCCGGTATCATCGTCGACAACCCGGCAACATTCGTCTCGCTCGGCCATCTGACGATACAGGAAGGCATGAAACCGGAAGAGATTTTGGCTGTGAAAAACGCGCTATTGGCCGTATTTGGCCTGATTCTCACTGCGGTGCTGATGTCCCGCAAGGTGAACGCGGCCATTTTCATCGGCATGCTGGTGACCGCCATTGTCGGGATGTTCTTTGGGCTGGTCAACCTGCCGGAGAAGATCGTCTCCATGCCGCCGAGCCTGGCACCTACGTTCGGCGCTGCGTTCCAGTACCTCGGCGATTTCTCCGCGCTGTTCAGCATGAAGATGCTGATCGTGGTATTCACGTTCCTGTTTGTGGACTTCTTTGACGCGACCGGTACGCTGCTGGGTGTGGCCAGCCAGGCAGGTCTGTTGAAAGACGGCAAACTGCCGCGTGCGGGCAGCGCCCTCGCTTCCGATGCGATCGCCGGGATGGCCGGTGCGGTGCTTGGCACGTCCACGACGACCAGCTACATCGAGTCGGCTGCGGGTGTAGCCGCCGGCGGACGGACCGGATTTGCCTCCGTGGTCACGGGTGCGCTGTTCCTGCTGGCGCTGTTCTTCTCGCCGGTACTCGCGGTTGTCACGCCTGCGGTAACGGCTCCGGCACTGATCATCGTCGGCGTGCTGATGGCGTCGCACATGGCGAACATCGCCTGGAGTGAGATGGAGGAAGCGTTCCCTGCTTTCCTGACGATTCTGATGATGCCGCTGACCTACAGCATCGCGTCCGGGATCGCCGCCGGATTTATCGTCTACCCGATCACCAAACTGCTGAAAGGCAAAGGCCGCGAAGTGCATCCGGTGATGTACGTGCTCTTCTTCGTATTTTTGGCGTACTTCATCTGGCTGCGGGAATAGAAACAGCATCACAAAGACTGTCGGCGCCTCGGCGCGGCAGTCTTTTTTTGCGTGAGATTGCGCAACGGATATCCGATATTGATCGATTGAACGATTAAAAACGAATGTTTTGATATCATGAAATTATTAACGTTCGGAATCAAGGTTGACAGGCGATCGCTCCCCCTGTTACACTGAAGATGTTGATAAGCGTGAGATCCATACTAGCCAGCCCAGGCGATGAGCGGCCAATGCGCGGCCGATGTCGTTTGGGTTTTCTTCTGACATTGACAGAGAGGAGCGAAGTGTGTCATGGTCAAACCGTTGGTGGGTGTCATCATGGGCAGCACGTCGGACTGGGAGACAATGAAGGACGCCTGCGCGATTTTGGACGAGCTCGCAATCCCGTACGAAAAGAGAGTGGTGTCGGCGCACCGCACGCCCGACCTGATGTTTGAATACGCCGAGAGCGCCAAAAGCCGCGGCCTTGAGGTGATTATCGCGGGAGCGGGCGGCGCTGCCCATCTGCCCGGGATGGTGGCGGCCAAGACGGAACTGCCGGTGATCGGCGTACCGGTCAAATCATCCAGCCTGAACGGTTTGGACTCGCTGCTCTCGATCGTACAAATGCCGGGCGGCGTGCCGGTGGCCACCGTGGCGATCGGCAAGGCTGGCGCGGTCAACGCCGGATTGCTGGCGGCCCAGATCCTCGGCATCAAGTATCCGGAGATCCAGGAGCGGTTTGTCGCCAGACGGGACGCGATCCGCAAGAATGTGTTGGAGGCAAGTGAATTGGCATGACGAACAGAACTCCGATCAAACCAGGCGCAACCATCGGGATTCTCGGCGGCGGCCAGTTGGGGCGCATGATCGCGTTGGCCGGCCGGGCCATGGGATACCGTTTCGTCACAATGGACCCGACTGAGGACGCGCCCTGCGGCCAGGCGGCCGACCGGCAGATCGTCGCCCGCTACGACGACGTGGATGCGGCCATGCAGTTGGCGAAGATCAGCGATGTGATCAGTTACGAATTTGAAAACGTGGACGCGCGCGTGGCGGAAGTGCTGGAAAGCCAGGCCTATGTCCCGCAGGGCAGCCGTCTCTTGCGCATCACCCAGAACCGCATCCGCGAAAAGACGGCGATCGCGGAGCTGGGGATTCCGGTGGCGCCGTTTCGCGTGATTGACTCGCTGGACAGCCTGCGGGCGGCGATTGCCGATCTGGGTCTGCCGGCGGTGATGAAAACAGCTACCGGCGGCTACGACGGCAAGGGACAGTGGGTCCTGAGAAGCGAAGCGGAGCTGGCCGAAGCGTATGATACGTTGTTCAAAGCGGGCACGGAACTGATCGTGGAACAGTTTGTGCCGTTTCAACTGGAGTTGTCCGTGATCGCGGCGCGCAATCCGTCCGGCGAGCTGGCCGTTTTTCCTGCGGCGGAAAATGTACACCGGGAGAACATTCTGCACCTGTCCATCGTGCCGGCGCGGGTGCCGGACGACATCCGGCAGCGGGCGGAAGCGATCGCCCGGACCATCGCCGAACGGCTGGACGTTGTCGGCCTGATCGCGGTCGAGATGTTTCTCACCGCAAACGGGGAACTCTATGTAAATGAGCTGGCCCCCCGTCCGCACAACTCCGGCCACTACACGATGGATGCCTGCGTCACTTCGCAGTTTGAGCAGCACGTGCGGGCCGTGTGCGACCTGCCGTTGGGCTCGACGGAACTGCTCTCCCCCGTGGTCATGGTCAACATCCTCGGGGAGCACCTGCAGCCGGTGCTGGACCGCATCGACCAGCTGCCGCGGACGGCCAAGCTGCACCTGTACGGCAAACACGAAAGCAAGCCCAAGCGAAAAATGGGGCATATAAACGTGCTGGCGCCCAGCGTCGAGGAGGCGCTGGCGCAGATTGATCGACTGGAAATCTGGACGAACCAAGCGGAGGTAAACCATGATTGATCGTTATACGCGACCGGAGATGCGCGCCATCTGGACCGAAGAAAACAAGTTCAAGGCGTGGCTGGAAGTGGAACTCCTCGCCTGCGAGGCGTGGGCCAAGCTGGGCGTCATCCCGGAGGAAGACGTGAAAAAGCTGCGTGAAAATGCCGGCTTTGACATCAAGCGGATTTACGAAATCGAAGAGGAGACGCGCCACGACGTCGTTGCCTTCACCCGCGCCGTCTCGGAAACGCTGGGCGAAGAAAAGAAGTGGGTGCACTACGGCCTCACCTCCACCGACGTGGTGGACACGGCGCTCTCCTACCTGCTGCTTCAGGCCAACAAGATTTTGGAAAAGGACCTGGAGGACTTTATCGCCATCCTCGCCGACAAGGCGCGCGAGCACAAGGACACCGTATGCATGGGACGCACCCACGGCGTGCATGCGGAGCCGACCACCTTTGGCCTGAAGCTGGCGCTCTGGCACGAAGAAATGAAGCGCAACCTGGCTCGTTTCCGCGCGGCGAAGGAAGAAGTGGCGTACGGCAAAATTTCCGGAGCGGTGGGCACGTACGCCAACATCGACCCGTTTGTGGAGCAGTACGTCTGCGAAAAGCTGGGACTGAAACCGGCCCCCATCTCCACGCAGACCCTGCAGCGCGACCGTCACGCCGAGTACATGGCGACGCTGGCGTTGATCGCCACGTCGCTCGAAAAGTTCGCGACGGAAATCCGCGGCCTGCAAAAGAGCGAAATGCGCGAAGTGGAAGAGCCGTTCGCCAAGGGACAAAAGGGTTCGTCGGCGATGCCGCACAAGCGCAACCCCATCGGCTGCGAGAACATCTCCGGCCTCGCCCGCGTCGTGCGCGGCCACATGCTCTCCGCCTACGAAAACGTTCCGCTCTGGCATGAACGCGACATCTCCCACTCCTCGGTGGAGCGCGTCATTTTGCCGGATGCGACGCAGCTGTTGAACTACATGCTGCGCCGCTTCATGAACATCGTGAAAAACCTGACCGTCTTCCCGGAAAACATGAAGCGCAACATGGACCGCACATTTGGCCTGATCTACTCGCAGCAGGTGATGCTGAAGCTGATCGAAAAGGGCATGAGCCGCGAGCAGGCGTACGACACCGTGCAGCCGCGCGCCATGCAGGCGTGGGAGGAACAGCGTTCGTTCCGCTCCATTCTGGAAGAGGACCCGACCGTGACCGCCACGCTGACCAAGGAAGAGCTGGACGACTGCTTCGACTACCGCTATCACCTGAAGCACGTGGATACGATTTTCAAACGTCTTGGACTGCTGTAATTGCTGCAAGCTGCGCATACAAACGCTCCCGGCAGGAAGCCGGGGGCGTTTTTTTTTTGTTATTCGCTTGCGAAAGTCTTCAGTCAGTCAAAAAATACCCTTCATATTCCTTATTGTTGTTGATGACAGTAAATTAAGAAATAACTCTATAATGCGAAATAATAAAAACATTATATGGAAAATATCAATTGACAGAAAATAAAGAATTAAATAACATACAGACAAGGAGGTGATTGGGAATGTTTCAAAAAATTTCAAATTTGTTTGGGGTAGCTCCTATGTACGAAGCTTGCGACAGACCTGGATTCATCGGTGGCCCCAAATATGTATGCGAGTTGGCCACTTGGTCTGACTGTTTCTCGGATTACGGTACCAAAACGTATATTAAGTACACGTATGACACGAGAAGCGGTGAACGATGTGAGGAAACTAAAGTGAGATGCTGCTAACCATTTCATCAGCAAAGATCAGAGTTCATAGCGCAAACGCCATCAAAATACTTGTGTGGTAGTGGAAAAAGGAGGCCTTTATGAAGGCGACCTCCTTTTTCCACTATCTATGAGCAGACACATATGTTCAGGTGGGGGATGTAATGATTATTACTTCATATATTGTCTTGGCTTTAGGATGGGGGATCCTGTCGGCTCAAATCGTTATGTTCCTCAAAAAGCTAAAAATGGAGATCTCCTTTCTTCCCCAAGCGCGTTACCGGTCGAAGCCCATTCAACAATCAGTTGGGAAATCGATTGGTGACATGTTGGCTTTACCGGCTGCCGTAAAAGATAAGATATCTGTTCTGTTAGTATCATCGCCGACTTGCCCGCCTTGTCATGAAGCATTGTCCGAATTTTTGCGCGAGAATGAAAGATGGCAACTACCGTTTGCTTGTATAACAGAAGCAGATGAAGCGGAATACTTTCAAAAATTTTATGACGACTATAACCGTTTTGTGGATATTATACCATTTTACAGAAAGAATCTGAAACGGCTCGGTATCACGAAATTCCCTACATTTCTTGTCATTAACCAAGAGGGAGTCGTACTTCGCGAATTTTTGCTGGTTCCTTATTTGATGAAATACCTGGCACAAACCATTGGCAAAACAGGTGCAGGAAATGAAAAGTAGTTATCTTGTGAGAGCGATTCAATTCGTGTGGCAAAGAGGAAAGTGGTGGATGATCGCATCCGTCACATTAAGTATTGTAAACGGTTGCTTCCCGTTTCTAACTTTGTGGATTTCAAAAGAGTTAATTGATGAAGTCACTCGTTTCATCCAGAGTGATACATGGGAGTATGTTGCTCTGGTCTGGTTGCTGATCGGACAATTTTCAATTACAGTTCTTTCATCTTTAAGCAAGAATATTAAGGAATATTTAGATAAACAGATGGTATATAAAGTAGAATTTGACGTTCAGCACATGATATTGGCAAACACCTCGTCAGTTCCCGTCATGTATTTTGATCTGGCAGAATATCACAATCATTTGCAACGGATATCGGGGGGAGGATCAAGATTTTTATCACCTGTACGAACCATGATTGATATGTTTGAAGCTGCACTCAGTTTGTGTTCGTACGCGGCCTTTTTGATTGTAATTCATTGGAGCCTTTTGCTTGTAAGTCTTTTAGCGACAATTCCCATCTTTTTGGTTCAAGCAAAATATAGTCAACTCAGATACCGTCTCCATGTAAAGCAAAACCCGGTAGCCCGTGAGGCGGAATACTATAAATACCTGCTGCAGGATCGAACATCGGCGAAGGAAATTCGGTTGTTTGGATTGGCTTCCTTCTTTCTCAATCGATGGATTGAAAAATTTGTACAGAATGCGAGCGAAACGCTTCGATTGGAAAGGAGGCAGCAGGGGGCAGAGGTTGGCATGGAGGCTGTTTCGTCCTTTTTTTACATGGGCATGGCAGTTGCTCTGATATGGTTGGCACGCACAACGAAAATGAGCATTGGCGATTTCATTGCTATTATCCAGGCGATACAGGGAACACAAGGAACATTGAACCGTATCTCCACGCTTCTTGCAAAGTTGTATGAAGAGAAGTTGTACATCAAAGATTTTTATCAATTTTTTGAGATTAAGGAACCGCGCATCGAGATTAACAAGGGTCAAGAACCATTTCCTACTCCCATCCAGAGGGGAATCACGTTTGAAAATGTTTCGTTCCGCTATATTCATGGTGACCGGGATGTTTTGTCCAATGTTTCCTTTCATATTAATCCCCAGGAGAAGATTGCCATCATAGGGCAAAATGGGTCGGGAAAAACCACGTTGATTAAATGTCTAATGGGCTTGTACCCCCCTCTTCACGGACAGATTAAAATAGATGGAAAAAATATCTTTGACATTGACCAAAAACAATTGCTGAGTAACATTACAGTGATTTTCCAGGATTTTATTCGATATCATTTAACGGTTCGAGAGAATATTGCAGTTGGCGATATTAAGAGAATGGATGATTGGGAGAGGATTCAGGCCGTTGCAAAAGTAAGCGGAACAGACTCCTTCATTCAACAATTCGCGCTAGGATATGAGACACCCTTGGGCAGACTACTGGTGGACGGAGAAGACCTCTCAGGTGGGCAATGGCAAAAAATAGCATTAGCGCGAGCCTTGTTTCGCGACAGTCAAGTAGTGATTCTAGACGAACCGACCGCTTCGCTCGACCCAATAGCTGAAATGGAAATTTTTCAAAACTTTAAACTCCTTGCTGATAAGAAAATCGCCATTTTTATTTCGCACCGGATGGCAGCATCCAGAATGGCCGACAGAATTATTGTCATGAAGGAAGGAAAAATTGTGGAAATGGGTACACATGAAGAGTTGATGGAACTCAGGCAAGAGTATTACCACATGTATACCATGCAGGCACAATGGTTTTCCGCAGAAAGCGAATACACGAAGGAAGTGGTAGGATGGAGGAACTGAGTTTATTTGCACGAGTGATTCTGGGAACCCTGTTTTTGAGTACAAGTGTCACGAAATTCCGAAAAAAGGAGGAGCATGTAGCCACTGTTATCAACTACCGAATCCTCCCTCCTTCTCTCGCATATCCGTTTGCACGTGCGGAGATGGCAACAGAATTGGCGGCAGGGATTCTGTTATGTGTCGGTTTGTTTCAACAGGCTGCTGCTTTGCTTTGCATATTGCTTCTGGCCGTCTACTCGTGCGCGATCGCAATAAATCTCGTGCGTGGGCGCAGGGAGGTATCTTGCGGTTGTGGCGGTATTGCAGGCAATCACACCCTGTCCTGGTGGCTTGTGTTGCGCAATTTCACTTTGATGATAATGGGAGGATGGCTTTTCCTTTATCCGTCTGCGTGGGTAAGTACGGACAACTTGTTGAGAGGAGAGCCTTTCAAGCTTTTTTATCCACGAATCTTTGAAGTCGTGATTGTTTCATGGTTGGTTGTAATGATGGTTATCATCTCCAATCACCTTTGGGAATTATCAAAACGAATCAAGAGCTTCCGGAGAAGCTAGCTTAACTCATGCGGGGAGTGGAAGTATGGATAACAAATTGGTAATCTCAAATCTTTTATTATGGGTGGTCGTCTTTATTCAAACCTTTATCCTGTTCGTTTTTGTTCGTCTGGTTGTCCAATTTTTAAATCGTTTTCGGCTGGGGGACATCCGGTTAGAGCCGCAAACTTTAGCCAAAGGAGACAAAGCGCCTTTTTTCCGGGAAAAGGATCAGCATGGGCAAATCGTAAGAATGCCGGATGAACAAGAAAAAAATACGTTGATGGTATTTACAAACGACATGTGCGGAACATGCAAACACGTGGTACCTGAATTAGCTCATGTAAAAAGACATTACACCGATCTCAGAATTGTTGTTGTGTCCAATCCAATCTACTACGAAGAAGGCTTGCAGGTGCCAGATGGTGTTCATCTCATTCGTTCGGATGGACTTATGAATACATACCTGATTCATTCGGTGCCAACCGCGATGCTGATCGACCGGGAAGGAATCATTTTAGCCACCCAATCCGTTTCCAGTTACGAGAATATTATGGACATGATTGGCCTATCGTCTGAAAAAGTAAGCTAGGGGGAACCAATGAGTACAGCCATCACACTTGTGGACGTGGAAAAAACCTACCATGGTGACGGTGTGGTTACCCGAGCGCTTCAATCCGTCACCTTGACGCTGGACAAAGGACAATTTACCGCAATTCTCGGCCCCTCAGGGTCGGGAAAAACGACATTGCTTACCCTGATCGGCACGCTTGACCGACCGACGGCTGGAACGATCAGATACGGTGACGTGGACGTTCTGGCATTGAAGGGGAAGCGAATTGCCGATTTCCGTTTTGAGCACATCGGGTTCGTGTTCCAACAATTTCATCTATTGCCCGCGTTGACCGCGCTGGAGAACGTGATGGCACCGTTGTTTTCGCGAAAGGTTTCCTATGACAAAAAAGCGAGAGCACGGGAACTGCTTGCCTGGGTGGGGCTGGAGGCCAAGAGCGATGCACTGCCGTCCCAATTATCGGGCGGGGAACAGCAGCGCGTGGCGATTGCCCGTGCATTGGTCAATCGTCCGGACTGGCTGCTTGCCGATGAACCGACTGGCAATCTGGATACGAGAAACAGTGAAAACATCGTGAAACTGCTGCGAACCTATCAGCAGGAGCACGGTAGCGGCATTGTCTTGATCACGCATGATCAAACCTTAGCTGATCAAGCGGATCGGATCATCGAGATGCGCGATGGGCGAATCGTGTCCGATTCCGGGAAGGAGACGGGATGATTCGGTATATTTGGACACAGTGGTGGCGTCACCCCGAACGCTTTCTCCTGCTGCTGGTCGGGATGTTGGCCGTCAGTTCCGTTCTCAGTTACTTTATCGGCGTTACGGAGAGCAGCAGCGGCACGACCCACGATATTTTGCAAAAGCGCTGGAAGGCGACCTATCATCTGGTGGTTCGTCCCCCGGATACACGCAGTGTCACGGAACGGGACGGGCTATTGGAACCCAACTATCTGAGCGGTCTGCACGGGGGAATCAGCCTCGCGGATTACGAGGCGATCAAAAGAATGCCAGATATAGAAGTTGCCGCACCGCTGGCCCCTATCGGATACGACAGGCCCGTTTTTTCGTTTGGGAAGATCAGCAAGCCCAAACAACCGGGAATCTATCGGCATGTTGTGGAGGTATATGCCAACGATGGTGTACAACCCAATCTAATGATGCAACAGACAAGGTATTACACCGTCGGCCCTTGGAGCATGCCGACCGATTGGGAACAGGCGCTGCGTGACTATGGGGTGGAATCATGGATACTAGATGTGGGCGGAGGAATCAATCAACAACTGCTGGTTGTTGGCATCGATCCTCAGGCAGAAGCGGCGTTGGTCGGATTGGATCAAGCCGTCTTGCCGATAGGGAAAAGCCGGTATTTTACGGAACAGGACAAAGTGACAACGATAAATGTGGGAGACGGACGAAAGGTGATGCATCTGCCCATCCTGATGAGCAGCAGAATGGACAGCGACCTGAAGGTTACTTACAGGTACGAACGCTTGGATCTCCCGTTTGCGACGAGTGAAGATGCCAACCGGACGATGGAAGAGGTGAAGAAGAACGGAGGGGTTTCCTATCTGCACCAACAAAAAAGCGCTGGAGAACGGCTGGAATATGAGTTTGACTCTCGGCAGATGCACCAATTGATTATGGCCAGTTTGTCGGGCGTGGACCCTGAAACGGGACAGCCTTTTTCACGCGATGATCACGGTGGCCAGTCTGCCTCTCTCGGTGGACTAATTTTGGAAAAGCCTTCTTCGCTTTCCCTGCGAAAAGTGAGCAGTCCTTACCCAGAACGCTGGCCTTACGGGTACGAGGCGATACCGGTGCAGCCCCATATTCCGGCAGAACTTCAGACATACTTCTTAATGAAGCCCGAGCGATATCCCAACTCCTTTCGCTCCACCCATTTTTTTGTTGATTGGAAAAACCGGAAAATAACCCCTTACTGGATAGGGTTTTACGATCCCGAAAAGTTGCGTATTTCCAAAGAACCGGACAGCGAGCTGCCCATGGAAACCTATCGGCCCGCTACTGGGCGGTTGGTGCTGGACAAAAACGACAAACCATTAAATCCCCCGGTACAGGTGAAACCGACTGACAATCCGTTTGGACTTCTTACCAGTCCACCTCTGCTGTTGACTACCTTGGAAGCGGCAGCAGAGGTGTTGGGTGACAAACCGATTGCCGCGATTCGGCTGAAGGTAAAGGGAGTGCAGGAGGTAAGTGAAGAGAATAAGGAAAAACTAGAATTATTGGCGAAAGAGATCGAAAACAAGACAGGATTGATCGTCGATATCACCCTGGGATCGTCTCCCCAGCCCGTTCTCGTTCACATCCCGAAAAACGGTACGTACGACGAGTCGGGGTGGATGGAGCAGTTTTTTATCAAGCTTGGGACGGCTTTTACCCTGGTTCAGGAGACGAAGCTGGGCTTTTCCGGGGTGATTGGTATCGTGATGCTCATAGCTGTTGCCTACGTGTTCGCCACCAATCTGGTTACGCTGTACGCCCGGACAGACGAGTTCGGTCTGCTGCTTGCTGTCGGCTGGCGGCCCGGACGCGTGGCGGGCATGATGTTTGTTGAGGCGGCCCTGTTGGGGGGAGGGGCCGCGCTGGTTAGCTGGGCAATCGCGGGATTTGCTGTATGGCAGCAACAAGCAGCGGTGCCGGTGTGGCGTATTTTTTTCATCGGTTTGTGCGGTCTGGTCATTTATGTGCTTGCGGCGATTCCGGCTGCATGGCTAGTCCGCAAGATAACGCCGCACGTAATCATGCGGTATGGCGAGATGCGTCCCGTGACTCGACGGACCGTGCGGGTGAAGGGAACGTTTTCTCTGGCCTGGGGCCATTTGTTGGCAAGGTATCGCCGCAGTCTGTTGTCCGTCTTTTCCATGGCGGTGCCCACCTGCTTTCTGGTCTTTTATGAGTTTGTCACGAACCGCCTGCAGGGAGTTCTGTACACGTCGTGGCTGGGGCAGTATGTGGCCGTTGAGATCGGGGATGTCCATTACATCGCGATGATACTCGCCTTGGCACTGGCTGTGCTGACAACGGCGCAGATCATGTGGCAAAACGTCATGGAACGAAAAGCGGAACTGCTGTTGCTCAAGGCCGTCGGTTGGCGCAGCGGGGCTATTTTTCGCCTGATCGTATGGGAAGGGGTGATGTGCGGACTCCTCGCTTCCGGATGCGGGCTGGCTTTGGGATGTGCCTTGATTGCGTGGATGTACCGTCAGTTGCCCGGCCTCGATGTCCTGTGGCTGATGGGGGTCGGCTTGATTCCGATATTGGCAGCCCTCCTCGGGGCTCTTTTTCCGGCGGTAATGGCGATGCGCCTAAGGCCGGCCGCAGGCATTCGCGGATCACAACGAAATCGTCAGCGTACGGAACGGAAGCTGCAGTTGACGATTGCGGTGCTGCTGGTTTCCAGCCTGTTAGGAGCTGCAATCGGCACGACCCGGTTGTGGCAGATGAATCCCCGCCAGGAGGCAGATATATCGATTTCTGCATACGCACCCAATCAGTCAACAGGGGACGGAGCCAAAGACAGACCGGGCAAGGTTAGCGATCTGTCCGGATTTGATCCCCGTCCGGTTCCAGACGGGAGCAAAGGAACGTACCAGTTGGCTTTTCACATGGATCACAGCGGGAAATTTACGGCTGAGGCGACGATTGTGGTGGAAAACCATTCGCCGGATACCTGGGATCGCTTGCTGTTTTACTTTATTCCCAACGCGTTTACCAACGCCAACAAGCCCCATACGGTAAAGGACGCGGCCGACGTGAAGATCGTCAGCCTCCACCTGGATCGGCAGAAAACGGATTACCAGCTTACACATGATACGCTCACCATTCCCCTGACGGAGGGGATGGCACCGGGCGAAAAGCGGGAAGTACGCATCTCGTACACGTTTACGGTCCCGAAGGACGGAATTCGTTTCGCCAGGAAAGGGCAACGCTATTACCTGGCCCAGGCCTATCCGATGCTGGCTACGTACCACAATGGATGGAACAAACAGGATTTCCGGATCAGCAGCGAATCCTATCATACGGGTCATGCTGATTTTACCGTTTCCTATCACATTCCAACAGGGTATCTGTTCGTCAGTTCGTCTGATCAAGATCCGGTTGAAGCGACAGAGACGGGGCAGGTGACCATTTCTCGCGTCAGAGAAGTGTTTGCTGCGGTCGTAAACGGCCTTACCTCCGTTTCCGACAACGTAAGCGGAGTACAGATTCGCGTGTTTGGCGAGGAAGTGAACAGGGGGAAAATGGAATCGGTGCTGGCAGCCGCCAGGGAGGCCGTGCCGTTTTTCATCAACAAGATCGGCAGCTATCCCCATCGGCAACTGGACATCATGCTGGACGATGGCGCCAGTATGGAGTATCCCGGCATCGTAACCGTCGCTCCGCAAGACGACCTTGCATCATTGAGAAAAACGGTCGTTCACGAGATTGCCCATCAATGGTTCTACGCTGTTGTGGCAAACGACCCCTATCACGAGGGCTGGCTGGACGAGGGCATAACCGAATTCGCGGTCTCTCTGTTCTTGCTTGGTCACGACAAGATGACAGAGGAGGAGGTTTTCGCTCGAGCCAACCGGGCTGGTGAGAAGCCGTCCAATCTGCCGCTGGACCAGTATGACGGCGAAACCTACGGAGCGTTTTACGTCGTTCCGCCACTGCGGCTGTGGGAGTTGGTCTCCAAGTACGGCGATGTGGAAGAAGGCTGGCGTTTTCTTCGCGCGTATTACGAGAGATATGCCTATCAACAGGTGGACACCAAGGAGTTTATCCGGTTTGCGACGACCTATTTCCCGGTGACAGAGACGTATTTTTCCTCCTGGCTCAAACTGCAGTAAGGATGAAAGATGGCCAACCCAGATGTTTGCCCCCTGATTGCGTTTTGTTTTGGAGCAGATAGCTTTGACTTCGTTGCTGGCCCGTTTCCCACCTTACAAAAATGTAAGGTTCTTGAAATGTAACCCGATAGCTCGGGCAGCCGCCTGCTTTTACAATAAAGACAAATCAATTGCAAACCTTGATGGGGAAACGGGAGAAAACCATGAACACCACAAGCATGCAAAAACAATGGAATCAGCAGCGCATTTACGAAGAGTATTCCGCCAGCATTTACAGGTATTTCCGCTATCGCGTCAAAAATGTCTGGGACGTGGAGGATTTGACGACCACCGTGTTTATCAAGGTGTACGCCAAGCTGGACCAGTACGATGGGCGCCATCCGTTTGGCGCCTGGATTTATCGCATCGCCCACAATACCCTGGTTGACTACCTGCGCAAAAAGCGGGAGTGCCCGGTCGACACCGAGATGTTTGCGGCGATGAAGGCAAAAGACAAGCTGCCGGAAGAGCGGGTGCTGAGCCGGGAATCCCATGACACGCTGTGGGAAAACGTGCGGACGCTGTCTGCAGACCAACGCCGCGTCATCTCGCTGCGCTACCTGGCCGGCCTGAAAATGAACGAAATCGCGAAAGTCCTGGGCAAGTCGGAAGCGTCCGTGAAGATTCTGCACTTCCGCGGCATCCGCAAACTGCAAAAGCTCATGGCTGCCCAAGGATAGGAACCCCCCGAGGGATGGACGACAGCGCCATCCCTTTTTCGTGTGCCCGGCAAACGCGCAGGCAAATCCGGCGGGACCCGTCTATTTACTGCCGCTGGAAGTCTTTTGGTATAGTACAAACTAGGGAGTATAAGAGCGAGGTGTATGCCGATGTCGACCATCATGATCGTGGAAGACGATCCGAAGATTACGAAACTGCTGCAAAACCAGTTGGAGAAATACGGCTATCACGCGGTTACGATCGAACACTTTGACCGGGTGATGGAGGTGTTTGGCGAGGTGAAGCCCGACCTGGTGCTGCTGGACGTAAACCTGCCCAAGTACGACGGGTTTTACTGGTGCCGGCAGATTCGGCAGGTGTCCAACTGCCCGATTCTGTTCATTTCTGCGCGGGAGAGCAAGATGGACCAGGTGATGGCGCTGGAGAACGGTGCCGATGATTACATCACCAAGCCGTTTGACTACGATGTAGTGCTGGCGAAAATCCGCAGCCAGCTTCGCCGCGCCTACGGGATATACGCCGTTCAGGAAGGGGAGCGGACGGTGGAGGTAGCCGGGCTGAAGCTGTTTCCGGAGCGGATGGAGCTGGTGATCGCTGACAGAAAAGTGGAGCTGAGCAAAAAAGAGGCCCTGCTCCTGGAGGCGCTGATCAACCAGTACCCGCGTATCGTCAGCCGCGAACGCCTGCTGGAGAAGCTGTGGGACGAGCAGTTCGTGGATGAAAACACATTAAACGTGTACATTACGCGCGTGCGCAGCAAGTTGAAAGACCTGAATCTGGACGGAGCGATTGAGACGGTTCGCGGCTCCGGCTACCGCCTGCGGGTCACCTGGGAGGACGGACGATGAGGCTGTTTTGGAAAGACCAGATCGTCTTTCTCGTGTTTTTCTTTGTCCAGTTGGCATTGCTGGTGCTCATCTTTGCGCTGGCCGGCTACTGGAACCCTTTGCTGACCAGCTACGGGGTGTTTCTGTGCGCGTTTTTTGCCGGCAGCTACCTGGTCATCCGCTACCTGTTGAACCGGCAGGTCTACCAACGGCTCAGCAGTCCAATCGAATCGCTGGAGGAGTTGAACCAGCACCACGGCAACGCCGCCCTGGGACGCGCGGTCGACCAGACGTTTCAGGAATTGTACCGGCTGTTTAAGGGACAGCTCCACGCCTACGAAGCGAAGCAGCGGGAGCACACGACGTTTATCCAGCAGTGGGTGCACCAGATGAAAACGCCGATCTCGGTCATTCACCTGCTGTTGCAGGATGACCCCGATCCGCGGGCGGAGAGTGTCCGCGAAGAGGTGGACCGGATCAAGCGTGGACTGGAGACGGTCTTGTACATCGCCCGGCTGGACCGGTTTGAACAGGATTTCCTCATCGAACCGGTTGTGCTTAGGCAGTTGGTCCAGGCGGTGGTGTCGGAGAACAAGCGAATGTTTATCCGCAATCAGGTGTATCCCGAAGTGAAGGTGGACGAGCGGTTTACGGTGGAGTCGGACGAGAAATGGCTGTCGTTCGTCCTGAATCAACTGCTGACCAACGCCGTCCGTTACTCCGCGGGCAAAAGCAGCAAAGTGGCCATCCTCGCCTACTCGCGCGGAATGGATGTGGTCCTGGAAGTGCGGGACAACGGTATCGGCATTCCCCCGCAGGACGTCCACCGCGTGTTTCAGCCGTACTTTACGGGGGAAAACGGCCGCCGCTACCCGGAATCGACCGGCATGGGGCTGTATTTGGTCAGGGAAATCTGCGGCCGCCTGCATCACAAGGTGGAACTGGACTCAAAGGTGGGGGAGGGCACGTCGGTGCGCATCGTCTTTTCTGCCGTCGTCCCAACCTTACAAGATCGTAAGGAGGATGAAAGCTAATTCGATAGCTTGACAGCGCGCGTGTCCGTATAGTGGGAAGTGTGGAAACAGAAGACTGCATGGGAAAATCTCAAACGAAAGGAGACGCGTATATGGACATGTTGCAAGTCAGGAAACTCAGCAAAATATACGGCGGCAAGGTCACGTATCGCGCGCTGACCGACATCGATTTTACGATTCGCAAGGGGGAGTTTGTCGGCATCATGGGGCCGTCCGGAAGCGGGAAAACGACGCTTCTTAACATGATCTCCACCATCGACAAGCCCACTTCCGGAGAGGTGCTGTTGAACGGCACCAATCCCCACCTGTTGAAAGGGAGCAGGCTGGCCCTGTTCCGCCGCCGGGAATTGGGCTTTGTCTTCCAGGATTTCAACCTGTTGGACACGCTGACCATCGGGGAAAACATCATCCTGCCGTTGACGCTGGACGGTGAAAACGTGCGCGTCATGCAGGAGAAGCTTGAGACCGTGGCAGTCAAATTGGGCATCAGCGACATTCTGGACAAGCGCACCTACGAGGTGTCAGGCGGCCAGCGGCAGCGGGCGGCCATTGCGCGGGCGATCATCCACTCGCCGTCACTCCTGCTGGCGGACGAACCGACGGGCAACCTGGATTCGAAAGCCTCCCGCAGCGTGATGGAGACGCTGGAAGCGATCAACAAGAACGACGGCACAACAATGATGATGGTCACCCACGACCCGCTGGCGGCCAGCTACTGTCACCGCGTCATTTTCATCAAGGACGGACAACTGCACAACGAGATGTACCGGGGAGAGAGCCGGCAGGCGTTTTTCCAGCAAATCATCGACGCCTTGTCTCTGTTGGGAGGGAACGCGCATGACCTTTCGGCAATTCGCGTTTAAAAACGTCTCCCGCAACAAGCGCACCTATGCCGCGTTTTTCATCAGCAGCGTCTTTTCCGTGATGATTTTCTTCATCTACGCGATGTTTATCTTCCACCCGGAGATTAAGAACGGAAATATTAACGCCAACGTGAAAATAGGCATGATAGTGGCCGAGTACATCATCTACCTGTTTTCGTTCTTTTTCCTGTTTTACTGCGTCGGTGCCTTTTTGAAAAAGCGGGAAAAAGAGTTTGGCATCCTGTTCATGCACGGCATGACCCGCTTTCAGCGCAACATGCTGATCTTCATGGAGAACTTCATCATCGGCTCGCTGTCGATTGTGTTTGGCATTGGCTTGGGGATGGTGCTATGCAAGCTGTTCTTCCTGTTTGCCGGTTTCCTTCTGGAAGTGGAGGCGCTGCCGTTTTACTTCCCGCTCAAGGCGATTGCCTTGACGGTGGCGGCGTTCCTCTTCCTGTTTGTCGCCATCTCCGTGTGCATCGTCCTGTTTTTGAGGCGGAGCAACCTGCTGGAACTATTGCAGGGAAGCCAGCGGCCAAAACGGGAGCCGAAAGCCTCGGTCTTTCTCTCGCTGTTGGCGGCGGGGCTGCTGGGGACAGCCTACGTTTTGGCGTTTAGGGCGGACGGGATGTTCGTCCCGCTCCTGCTGCTGCCGGTCAGCGCACTGACGATTGCCGGTACCTACCTGCTGTTCACACAGTTGAGCGTGTTCATGATCCGGCTGTTGAAGCGAAACCGCCGCTTTTACTGGAAGCGCACCAACCTGGTGACCCTCTCCGATCTGGCCTACCGGGTAAAGGACAACGCGCGCATGTTTTTCCTCGTCTGCATCGTCTCCACGGTAGCGTTTTGCGCGATCGGAACGCTGGCGGCTCTGGCAAGTTCCATTGAGGAAACAGTGGTCAAGACTCATCCGTTTGCGTTTGAGTATCGGCAGTATGTGGGGAAAAAGGCGGAACAGGAATATCTGGAGAAACGTCTGGCCAAGATTGAAACGGCGTTGGCTGAAGGCGGTTTTTCCTTTGAAAAATACGCCCTGACGATGCGCTACCTGCCCGTCCCGGAAAGCGCAGACAAGCGCTACTCCGCGGTCGCCGTAGTGAAGCAGTCCGATTACAACCGCTTTGCCCGAGCGGCTGGCGCCGAGGAAGTGACAGCAGTCGAGGGAGAAGCAATCTACTACTCGCGAAGAACCGGCGAAAGGCCGATCAAGAGCGGGACGCTGCAGATCGGAAGCGCATCCCTTCAGCTCAAAAGTGGGGAAGGGGTTCCCCTGATGGATCCATTCAGGGGCGAGCCGCTCGTCGTCGTGCAGGATGAGCTGTACGACCAGGTCAAAGCGGAAAAGGAACAGCATAACTATGGCTACGTCGTGGACAACTGGAAAGAGACGAAGGAGCTCAGCGAAAAGCTGGATCAGGAATTTAGCGACGAAGACGCCATGTTGAGCGACTTTATCATGAACGACTTTTCCGCCCGCACTTCGGATTACTACATGTTGAAACAGCTGGCCAACACCAGCCTGTTTATCGGTCTCTTCGTCGGTGTCCTGTTCTTCGTCGCAGCGGCAAGCTTCCTGTACTTCCGCCTGTACACCGATTTGGAAAACGACAAGCGGCAGTACGGCGCCATCACCAGAATCGGGCTCTCCGAACAAGAGCTGTCCAAAATCGTCACGACGCAAATCGCCCTGTTGTTCTTTGCTCCCATCCTGGTGGCAATCGTCCACAGCGCCGTCGCGTTTGTGTCGCTGCAAAGCTTTTTGAAGCTGCTGTTCATCGCATCGGTCTTCAAACCGACATTGATCGTGCTGGCAAGTTTTGTGCTGGTGCAATTCGTCTACTTCTGGATTATCCGCAACCGCTACCTGTTCCACTTGAAAAAAGCGGTTTTGTAATAGAAAAAGCGATCTGCGCAGATCCCGCGCGGCAGGAGGCCCCTGCTGCCCGGGATCTTTGTTGTTGGAGAAATTTTGCAAAAACTATTGCAATAAGATGATAATCGTATTATATTATCTAAAAACAGACGATATTCGTCATAAAAATTTATTTTATTGCCGTGATATGTAATGTGTTGCGGTAAATCTGGTCGAAAAAAGGTAGTGAAGTTATGGACGAAAAATATCATCGCTCACTGTATTCCCAATTGGACGATTTGGATTACGCGATCGCCCGTAGGCTGCAGGACAATGCGCGTCTGCCGTTTACGCAGATCGCCAAGGAATTGGGTGTCACGGAAAAGACCGTACGGATTCGCGTGCAGCAGATGCAGGACGAGGGTGTGCTCAGCCTGGTCGGGATCGTCAACCCGGTCAAGGCCGGAATTACGGTGCAGTCCCTGATCCAGGTGGCCGTAGAGGCGGGGAAACTGGATGACGTGGTGGCGAAACTGCAGGACATCTACGAGGTCAGGCTGGTTGTGCTGACCACAGGCGATTACCAGTTGATGATTCAGGTGTTGAACCGCGATTACGAGGAATTGTCGCAATTTTTAATGAACAAGCTCAACAAAATCGAGGGCATCACCAAGGTCAACGTCATCAACGAACTGAAAGTACTGAAATCGCGCTTTCGCTTTATTCGTTAAAGACAATCGTTCCTGGCAGCAGGAACGGTTGCCATATTCATGCAACCCAAAGAGAAGGAGGAGGACTTATGTTGTCGCAAAAGATGGGAAAAACGCTGCTGGCAGCACTGCTGGGAACAGTGCTGCTGGCGGCCGGTTGTGGAGGAGGTGGCGGCAGTCAGACAGCAGGGACCGCGCCGACCGCCGGCACAGGCAAAAAAGTGATCACCATCGGGTTGAAAGCAGATCCGCCGACGCTCGATCCAAGCACCTCCACCGCGCTGGTCGACCGCATGGTGTACGCCAGCCTTTACGACAAGCTGTTTGACATTGATCCGAGCGGCAAGATCGTGCCGATGCTGGTCAGCTCGTACGAAGTGTCGCCGGACGGCAAAACCTACACGCTCAAGCTGAAGGAGGGCGTCAAGTTCCACGACGGCACCGACTTTGACGCGGAGGCGGTCAAGTTCAACTTCGAGCGCAACATGAACGGCGAGTCATCCAGGCGCAAAAGCGAGTTGAAAGTGGTGGACGACGTTACGGTCGTTGACCAGCACACGGTCCAGATAAAACTGAAGGAACCGTTTGCGCCGCTCATCTCCATCCTGGCCGACCGCTCGGGAATGATGGTCTCACCGGCGGCTATCAAACAGTACGGGGACGACTTCCTCAACCATCCGGTCGGCACCGGGCCGTTCGTCTTCGTCGAGCACGTCAAAGGGGACCACGTGACGTTGAAGCGCAACGACAATTACTGGAACGGCAAGGTGAACGTGGACGAGGTCACCTACAAGGTGTTTACCAACGGCACGGCCAAGGTGCAGAACCTGCGCTCCGGCATGCTGGACATCATCGACGAGGTGCCGGTGAAGGAGATTCCGGCGATCAAGGGAGATGCCAACCTGCAGTTGGTGGCCGAACCCAGCATGGGCTACATGGGCTTTTATCTGAACAACAGCAAGCCGCCGTTTGACAACAAGTACCTGCGCCAGGCCGTGGAGCGGGCCATCGACCGGGAAGCGGTGGTCAAGGTGCTGTTCAACGGCTACGCGCTGCCGGGCCGTTCGCCGTTTGCACCGGGCAATCTGGCGTACAACAGCGAGCTGGACAAGCCGGTCAAGCCGAATCCGGAAGAGATCAAGCAGCTGCTGGCCAAAGGCGGCAAGCCGAACGGATTCAGCTTCAAGATGTATATCGCGACCTCGACGGAAAACGAACAATTCGGCGCCGTGATCCAAAACATGCTGAAACCGTATAACATCAACGTGCAGTTGGAAAAGTTGGAATTTGGCCAATTGATTGAAAAAGGGGATAACGGCGACTTTGAGGCACTCAACCTGGGCTGGTCCGGACGACAGGACCCCGACCAGAACTTCTACGACTTCGTCGTCACCGGCACTTCCAACAACGACGGCCGCATCAGCATTCCGAAGCTGGATGAGCTGGCTGTCGGTGCGCGCGTGGAGATTGACGAAGCGAAGCGCAGGCAGATGTACGAAGAGGCTGTCAAGATCCTGCAGGAAGAGGCGGGCTACGTCTACGTCTATCACCAGTACAACCTGCTGGCGATGAACAAGAAGATCAGCGGATTTACCTATGTGCCGGACGGCCTGATCCGCACGGCGACACTGGACAAGCAGTAATCGACACACTGTAGTGCGGGGAGGAATTGTCATGATGTTTGTGGTGAGACGTCTGCTGCTGACAATCCCGATTCTCCTACTGGTGTCGATCATGACATTCTCCTTAATCCACCTGATCCCGGGCGATCCTGCCCGGGTCATTTTGGGACAGGAGGCGACACCGGAGGCGTATCAGGAACTGCGGGCCGAATTGGGGCTGGATAAGCCGGTTGTGGTCCAGTATGTTTCCTGGCTGGGAAAAGTGCTCCAGGGGGACCTGGGCATGTCGATTACCGACCGCGTGCCGGTCTCCGAACTGATCATACAGCGGCTGCCGGCTACCGTGGAACTGACCATTGGCACGTTTCTCGTCGCGCTTCTGATCGCTTTTCCGGCCGGCATCCTGGCAGCCGTGCGGAGGGGAACGTGGATTGACTACACCAGCACGTTTGCCGCGTTGGGCGGCATGAGCATCCCCAGTTTCTGGCTGGCGATGATGCTGATCATTTACTTCGCTGTGGAAAATCAATGGCTGCCGTCTTCGGGCTACGTGCCGTTCAGCGAAAACCCGGTGCAGAATATCATGGCGATGATTCTGCCCTGTCTGGCTACCGGCCTGCGCGAATCGGCCGTCTTGATGCGGATGCTGCGCTCATCCCTGTTGGAAGTGATCAACATGGACTTTATCCGCACGGCCAAGGCCAAGGGGCTGAACGAGGTACGCACCGTGCTCGGCCACGCGCTGCGCAACGCGCTCATTCCTGTGGTCACCACCTCCGGTCTGATGATTGCCGGCCTGCTGGGCGGGCTGGTCATCACCGAATCGATTTTTTCCATTCCCGGTTTTGGCCGGCTGATCGTGGAATCGGTGTTCAAGCGGGATTACGTCACGGTTCAGGGAGCGATCCTGGTATCGGCCATGTTGGTCGTGGTGGTAAACCTGGCGGTGGACCTCCTGTACGCTGTCATCGATCCGCGCATCAAGGCGGGGAAAGGGGCGGAAGGATCATGAACGCATGGCGAAAATTTGTGCGCAACGGCATGGGTGTTCTCGGCGGATTGATCATTCTGGCGCTGATTGTCGTCGCCATTTTCGCGGAGCAGATCGCCCCCTACGATCCCAACGAGCAGAACTATGACAAGGTGTTGATGCCGCCCAGCGCGGAACATCCGTTTGGCACGGACGATCTGGGACGGGACATCTTCTCCCGGGTCATCCACGGCTCCCGCATTTCGATTGAGGCGGCGGTCATCTCTGTCGGCATCGCCATGCTGATCGGTGTGCCCATCGGCCTTTTGTCGGGATACTACCGCGGCTTCTGGGATGAGTGGGTGGTCATGCGCACCGTGGATGCGATGCAGGCGTTTCCGTTTCTGATTCTGGCACTCGCCATCTCGGCCGTGCTCGGCTCCGGCTTCGGCAACGCCATGCTGGCGATCGGAATCGGCTTTTCTCCCGCCTTTGTCCGCATTACGCGGGGGCAGGTGCTGTCGCTTCGCAACATGGAGTACATCCAGGCGGCCCGGGCGGTGGGCGTCAAGGACAGTCGGATCATTTTCCGCCATATCCTGCCCAACGCGCTCAATCCGATCGTCATCCAGGCCACGCTGGCGATGGCGGCGGGGATCCTGGCAGAAGCCTCGCTCTCCTATCTGGGATTGGGCGTACAGCCGCCGACGCCGTCCTGGGGCAGCATGTTGAATCAGGCCCAGACGCTGATGTCCGTCGCGCCGTACGCCACTTTTTACCCCGGCATGGCGATCTTCCTGGTCGTGCTCGGCTTCAACCTGCTGGGGGATGGTCTGCAGCAAATACTTGATCCGCGGGTGCGGAAATAAACGGGGGAGGAGAGCCTCATGACGACCATACTGGAAGTGGAACAACTGAGAACGCGGTTTCGCACGGAAAACGGCGTCGTCAACGTGGTCGACGGCGTCGACTTCTCCATCCGCGCCGGCGAAACGCTTGGCGTCGTAGGCGAATCCGGCTGCGGCAAAAGCGTCACCAGCCTCTCGATCATGCGCCTGCTGCCGCCCAACGGCAAGGCGGAGGGAACGATCCGGTTCAACGGCACCAACCTGCTGGAACTGTCGGAAAAAGAGATGCAGGCGGTGCGCGGCAACGACATCTCGATGATCTTTCAGGAACCGATGACCTCGCTCAACCCGCTGCACACGGTGGGCAGGCAGATCGAGGAAGCGATCCAGCTGCACTGGAAAGTAAGCAAGGCGCAGGCCAGGGAACGGGCGATCGCGATGCTGAAAGCGGTGGGCATGCCGCGCGCGGAGGAGATCTACGGGGAGTACCCGCACCAGCTCTCCGGGGGGATGCGGCAGCGCGTCATGATCGCGATGGCGATGGCGTGCGACCCCAAGCTGATCATTGCCGACGAGCCGACGACGGCCCTGGATGTGACGATCCAGGCGCAGATTCTCGACCTGATGCGGGAACTGAAGGAGAAGACGGGCACATCAATCATGCTGATCACGCACGATCTGGGTGTCGTCGCCGAAATGTGCGACCGCGTCATCGTCATGTACGCCGGGCAGGTGGTGGAGGAGACCGACGTGGAAACGCTGTTTGAGCAGCCCAAACACCCGTACACCATCGGCCTGATGAAGTCAATTCCCGAGCTGGACGAGGAGCGGGAGTACCTGGACACCATCCCGGGCGCGGTGCCGCTGCCCCACCAGATGCCCAAGGGGTGCCGGTTTGCCCCGCGGTGCGCGCAGGCCATGCCGATCTGCCGCGAACAGCCACCCGAGCTTTTGCAGTTGGACGGCCACAAATGCCGCTGCTGGCTGTATGCAGAAGGGAGGCATGAGGCATGAAGCCGCTGTTGGAAGTAAAAGGGCTTAAGAAACACTTTCCGATCAAGTCCGGCTTTTTCAAGAAAACGACGGGATACGTGAAGGCCGTCGACGGCATCGACCTGCAGGTGTTTCCAGGGGAGACGCTTGGTATCGTGGGCGAGTCGGGGTGCGGCAAGTCGACCACCGGCCGGACCATTTTGCGGCTGCTGGAACCGACCGCAGGGGAGGTCTGGTTTGACGGCAAGGATCTCGCCAGACTGTCCAGGGAAGAGATGCGGCGCATGCGCAAGGACCTGCAGATGGTCTTTCAGGACCCGTACGCTTCGCTCAATCCGCGCATGACGATCAAGCAAATCCTGATGGAGTCGCTGGCGGTGCACAACATCGGGACGCGGGAGGAACGGCTTGCAACCATCGAAGAGATGATCGAGATCGTCGGTTTGCGCAAGGAGCACCTGAACCGGCATCCACACGATTTTTCCGGCGGCCAGCGGCAGCGCATCGGGATCGCCCGGGCGCTGGTGGTGAAGCCGAAGCTGATCATCGCGGACGAACCGGTGTCGGCGCTGGACGTCTCGATTCAGTCGCAGATTCTGAACCTGTTGAAAGATCTGAAAAAAGAGTTTAACCTGACCCTGATGTTTATCTCGCACGACTTGTCGGTCGTCAAACACCTGTGCGACCGGGTGGCCGTCATGTATCTGGGGCGGGTGGTGGAAATTGCCGACAAGCGGACGCTGTTCGACAATCCCAGCCATCCGTACACGCGGGCGCTCTTGTCTGCCGTTCCCGTGGCCAAGCCGCGGCAGAAGCGGGAACGCATCCTGCTGACCGGCGACCTGCCCAGTCCGGCCAATCCGCCGAGCGGCTGCACGTTCCATCCGCGCTGCCCGCATGCGACCGACCTGTGCAAGACCAAAGCGCCGAGCCTGGCCTATATCGGGGGCGGACAGTTCGTCTCCTGCCACCTGGTACATGCAGGCGAGCTGGCGACCTGACGGCGGGACGGAGGCATTCAGATGATCTATTGGCAGTTGTTTCTCGCGTTTTTTCGCATCGGCATTTTCGGCTACGGCGGCGGACCGACGATGGTCCCCCTGTTTTACGCCGAGTGCGTGCAGAAGTACAAATGGGTAAGTGAAGAGGATTTTACCGACAACCTGGCGCTGGCCAACGCCCTGCCCGGCCCGATCGCCACCAAGCTGGCAGCGTTTATCGGGTACCGGGTCAAAGGTTGGAGCGGCGCGCTGGTGGCTAACTGCGCGGTGGTGCTGCCCATCGTGCTGGTCATGATCGCGCTGCTGCAGGTGATTTACCAGTGGAAGGACGCGCCCGGCGTGTACGGGATGGTTCAGGCGATCCAGCCGGTGATCGCCGTCATGACCGGCGTGCTGACCTGGGAGTTTTTGCAGAAGGGCTGGCAGGGAGCGGGCAACAAGAGCGGCGTCGCCCTCATGCTGGTCCTGTCGCTGGTGGCCCTGCTCTTCCTTGACCTGCACCCCGGCATTGTGGTGGGCATTGCCCTGGCCGGTTCGTTTGCCTATTCCACCTGGGTGCTGCGGAAGCGGAAAACGCCGGGCGGCAAGGAGGGGGCGGCATGATTTACCTGCAGCTGTTCTGGGCGTTTTTTATCTCCAACATTCTCGGCTACGGCGGTGGGCCGCCCAGCATCCCGCTGATCCAGAACGAGGTGGTCGACCACTATCACTGGATGACGATGAAAGAGTTCGGGGAGGTGCTGGCGGTCGCCAACGCCCTGCCCAGTCCGATCGCCACCAAGCTGGCGGGTTACGTCGGCTACCAGGTGGCCGGCGTGCCGGGGGCGGCGGTCGCGCTCCTGGCGACAATAGCGCCGACGGCTGTCGCCATGATCCTGCTGCTCAATTTCCTCAACGTGTTTCGCAACGCGCCGCAGGTGAAAGCGATGACCCAATCCGTCCGTCCGATTGTCACCGTGCTTCTGGGCACGATGACGTACGAGTTTTTCCTCGGAGCCGTGGAGGGCATCGGCTGGATGCAGACCGGCATCCTGGCCATCGCCTCCTTTCTTCTGCTGGAAAAGTGGAAGCTGAACCCTGCGCTTGTAATCGCCCTCTCCATGGGTTACGGGTTTTTCTTCATCGGCTAACGATTACAGTTGATCGGAGGTACACGTATGACACATTTTGACGCAATGGAGTACCCGTACGCGTCCCGGCGTATGACGACGTATGCGAAAAACGGCATGGTGGCCACCTCGCAGCCGCTTGCGGCGCAGGCCGGCTTGGACATCCTGAAAAAAGGAGGAAACGCCATTGATGCCGCGATCGCCACGGCTGCCTGCCTCACCGTGGTGGAACCGACGGGGAACGGCATCGGCAGTGACGCGTTTGCGCTCGTCTGGACCAACGGGAAACTGCACGGGCTGAACGCGAGCGGTCCCGCGCCGCAGGCCATTTCCATCGAAGCGGTGAAGGCGGCAGGGCACGAGACCATGCCTGCCTATGGCTGGATTCCGGTCACAGTGCCGGGGGCGCCGGCGGCATGGGCGGAACTGTCCCGCCGCTTTGGCCGCCTGCCGCTCGCGGACGTGCTGAAGCCGGCGATCGAGTACGCGGAAAACGGCTACCCGCTTTCCCCGACGCTGGCCCGCTACTGGGCGGCCGCCTACAACAAATATTCCCAGGTGCTGAGCGGTGAGGAATTTGCCCCCTGGTTCGCCACCTTTGCACCGGACGGTCGACCGCCGAAAGCGGGCGAGATCTGGAGGTCACCCGGCCATGCCGAGACGCTGCGGCAGATTGCCGAGACGGGAGCGGAAAGCTTCTATCGCGGCGAACTGGCGGAAAAGATCGACGCGTTTTCCCGGCAGTGCGGCGGGTTCCTGCGCAAAGAGGATTTGGCAGCCTACCGGCCGGAATGGGTCAAGCCGATCAGCGTCAACTACCGCGGCTACGACGTCTGGGAAATTCCCCCCAACGGCCAGGGCCTGGTGGCGCTGATTGCCCTGAACATATTGAAGGGTTTTGCGTTCGGGGAAAAAGAGACAGTTGACACGTACCACAAGCAGATCGAGGCGATGAAGCTGGCGTTTGCCGACGGGTTCCGCTACATTACGCAGCAGGACAAGATGAGCGTGACCGTCGGGGAACTTCTCTCCGACCGGTACGCCGACGAGCGGCGCCGCCTGATCGGTGAGCGAGCGCTCATGCCGGAACCGGGCGACCCTCGCTCCAGCGGAACCGTCTACCTGGCGACGGCAGACGGGGAAGGCAACATGGTCTCATTTATCCAGAGCAACTACATGGGCTTCGGCTCTGGCATCGTCGTGCCGGGAACGGGCATCGCGCTGCAAAACCGGGGCCACAACTTCTCGCTGGACCCCGCTCACGACAACCGCCTGGAGCCGGGAAAAAAGACGTACCACACGATTATCCCGGGCTTTTTGACCAAGGACGGCAAGGCGGTTGGACCGTTTGGCGTGATGGGCGGCTTCATGCAGCCGCAGGGGCACGTGCAGGTGGTGATGAACACGGTCGACTTTCACCTCAACCCGCAGGCCGCGCTGGACGCCCCGCGCTGGCAGTGGCTGGAAGGAAAAACGGTGGAGGTGGAGCGCCACTTCCCGGAACATATCGCGCTCGCCCTGGAACAAAAGGGTCACCGGATCAAGTGGGGATCGTTTTCGAGCAACTTCGGCCGCGGCCAGATCATCTGGCGGGACGAAAACGGCGTGCTGATCGGCGGCACCGACATGCGCACGGACGGCTGCGTTGCTGCGTGGTAAGCGTTTGGGACAGGCGGGAACCGGCAGATAACAGAAGACTGGCGAAGATCGCGTGGAGCGATAACAAAGCCAAAAGAACAGCATTGTTCTTTTGGCTTTCAGCATGTAGACAAAGTCCGTGGCGCATGGGAGATCGGGCCCGCTCGCTCTCTTGACGCCCAGCAAAGAAGTGGATGATGTCCGCTCCAAAACGCGACGCGGGCAGGGGGCAAACATCTGGGTGTTTCGACGAAGTGAGACTTGTGCCCCCTGTTTTTCCCCGCGTCTTTCGTTTTTCCGCTGAGCCGGTCGTCAAAGGAGCTCGCTTGGCCCATCCCTCCATGCGATGTACGTTGTCTTCAGCTTCGGTTGATGAATGTGCAGGCCTTCCGGCCTGGAAAGCATGGAAATTACTTCCCTGTGGACACTTACTAAATAAACGGTTTGTCTGCAATCTGAGCCAAAAGAACAGCATTGTTCTTTTGGCTTTTTTTTTCGATACAGGCCGCTGTTTGGCAAATCCTCCGGGCTGTCCGAACCTTCCAGCAGCCGGACGCAAAAAAACGTCTCTGGGTCTTTTCGACCAAAAATTTTGGCAAACTTTGCAACCTTTTGCTTACAAATTCCGTCAATGACGGAGAAAACACCCACCCCAATTATTGGGAATCGGGAACGACAAAAGTCGAACGCATGTTTTCTTCACGAACTGCATCCTGGACGCGAGCGGGGCATGGCGGCCCTAACAGATGGCCAGAGGAACATGGAGGCGGCGTGAAAAAAACCTGGGGCTTTGCAACCAAAAAAATTATGAAATCTTGAAACTGACACTTGCAAATTCCGTAGATAATGGTGAAAACATCCATCACAATTAATTTTTGGAAAGGAGGGCATGCATTGCTGTCCCCGTTCGTGACCGTTCCCGTTTTTCTCATCATGGCCGTGTCCGTCTACACGGACCTTCGCCGACGCATGATTTACGACTGGCTCACGCTGCCGGGGATCGCGTACTTCCTCGTCGTTCATGCCATCGCCCACCCCGGTCAATGGATGACATATGCGCTGGGCGTGATCGTGTTGGGCGGGATTTCGCTAGTCATGGCAGTTGTCAGCAACGGCCAGCTAGGGGGAGGGGATATCAAGCTGTTTGCGCTTATGGGTTCCGCTGTGGGGTGGCAGGCCGGGCTGCTGATTATGGGCCTTTCCTACATCATCGCGGGATTTGTCGCCATACCCCTGTGGGCGATCAGAAAAAGGCGGGCGGCAGCAGAAAAGTGGAAAGAGGTTCCGCTGGCTCCGTTCATCGCCGGGGGGACGATTCTGTTGTACATGGCGGCAGCAGCTGTCTGATCCACCCGAGGAGACGCCGTGTTGCGGCAAGCATTTTCCTTATTTTGTAATTTTATAATTACTTCCGAAATCTTTCGACTATCCAAGGAGAGGGAATCATCTGCATGCTGGAATCCAAACGACGTGCCATTATTTTTCTCACATTATCCCTTTTGCTTGCAGTTCTGGCGGGCTTTCTGTTTCTGAAAAAAATCAAGGATATGAACGCGGAATTGGGGGAAATGGTGGAGATTTACGTGGCGAACGCCGACATTCCGTCCCGCTCGCTGATTCAGCCGGATCAGGTGACGACGCGGCCCATCCCGAAGAAATACGCGGATCAGTCCTACGTGACCGACAAATTGAGCCTGAAAAACCAGGTGACGGTCGTTCCCCTGTCCAAGGGCGACGTCATTACCAAAAACATTCTCAAGCCCGCCAACATCGTCCGGGACCAAAATCACCGTCTGATTACGGTGTATGCCGGGGGAAACGTCGTCTTCGATCAGGAACTGGAGGCGCTTGACCGCGTGGATGTCATCATCTCGCACCAGGTGAACGGTAAGCCGGTGACGGAAGTGTTCATGAAAGATGTGCTGGTGGCGATGGTGGCCAAGTCAGAGGGCAAGTTTAAAGGAGTGGCGTTGGAACTGCCGTTTGAGGACGTGCCCCGGTTCATCCATCAGCAGAACTACGCAGAGCTCATGCGGATCCTGAAGGCCAATGTCGGCAAAGGCGGAGCGGCCATTTCCGAGCCGTTTCAAGAAACGAAACCCGGCCAGGAGGAGACGCCTGGCGACAGCGCTGCGCCCGAAACCAAACCGGCCGAAAGTCCGACGGTAAAACCGGGGGCACAGGCGCCGCAGACACCTCCTGCGCCGTCGCCAAACGCGGGACAGCCCGCGATGCAGCAAGCAGGAACCAAAACCGGAGGGTAAGGCATGAAAACGGAACTCAACATTCTCGTCGTAGCCGATTACGATTCGGTGAAAGACCTGTTGCGGGAATGGCTCGCTCCTTACGAGCATGTGCAGTACACCACATCGCTGGAAGTGAAGAAAGAGATTGACCGGATTGGCCCCGATATCGTCCTGCTCGTGCAGCCTGAGGACGGGTCGGGCGTGGAACTGGTCCAGTATATACAGGCCGAGCTGCCCGAGGGCATTGTGATCTTTCTCACGGAAGAGCAGGATTTCGTCCTGCTACGGGATGTCGTCCGCGCCGGTGCGATTGAGTACATCGTGATGCCTGACGAACTGGCGCTGTTGACGGACCGGCTTGAGAAAATCTCCGAGCTGGCGCAGATACAGCAGCGGAAAAAGGGAGCGAACGCGTCCGGCAAGGCGTTGGTCCGCGGCCGGGGAAAAGTGTATTCCTTTTACAGCGGAAAAGGGGGCAGCGGCCGCACGCTGCTAGCCACCGGCTTTGCGCAGGCATTAAAACTGGAATCCACCGCCAGCGCCCTGCTGATCGACCTCAACCTGCAGTACGGCGGTGTGGAAACCTTTCTCTCATTGGACAGCAATCGCACGCTGGCCGATCTGATGCCGGTCATGCACGAGATGAACGAGAACCACATTCGCAATGTGGCACAGCGGGAACTCCATTCCAAGCTGGAAGTCCTGGTCAGTCCGCGTGATGCGGAAATAGCAGAGCAGATCCCGGAGGAATTTATCACCCGGTTAATCCGCGCCAGCCGCCGCAGCTACGATTTTGTCATTGTCGACCTGCCGGCGCACATGAACGAGCTGACCTACGCGGCGCTGACGGAGTCGGACCTGATCTGCTACGTGATGAATCTCGACACGCCTTCGGTTCAGATCTACCGGCTCGCGGAAGAGTTGTTCCGACGGCTTCGGATCGATACCGCAGGCAGGCTGGAAGTGGTCGTCAACCAGGTGGGCAGGGACAACGAACTGGCCGTTTCCGACCTGAAGGGGTTGATCACCGCCCCGATCACCGCTGAAATCAGCAGGGATCACCAGGGCGTTCAGGCGGCCGTCAATCAGGGCAAGCCGCTGCAAAAGGAAGCCAACGAGAAAAAGCTGTCTCCTGCGGCGAAGGACATTCGCAAATGGGTGCTCAGGAAATTGTCGTAAGGGGGGAGTTAGATGGCATTATTCCGACGCAGGGATGAAAAGACTCCGCCTGGCGATGAGGCGCCCCGGACCATCGCATCTTCGCTTGCGGCTCCTTCCTGCAATCCGTACCTGGACGAACTGGCGGAACATTACAAGGCGCGACTCTTGCGGGAGACCAACCTGGAACGGCTGACCAGCCTGCCGTCGAGCGAGATGCGCCTGGCGATTGAGCGCCTGGTATCCCAATACATGTCCGAAGAAAAGGTCGTCATCCCGCGAAACGAAAAGGAACTGCTGCTCACCCGCCTGATCAACGAATCCGTCGGTCTGGGCCCGCTGGAGCCGCTGCTGAACGACCCGGAGATCACGGAAATTTCGATCAACGGCCACAGCCAGGTGTACGTCGAGCGGAACGGCCGCCTGGAACTGACCGACCTGAAGTTTCGCGACGAGGAGCATCTGCGCCACATCGTCGACCGGATCGTGGCGCCGCTCGGACGGCGGATCGACGAAAGCTCGCCGATGGTGGACGCCCGGCTGAAAGACGGCAGCCGCGTGAACGCAGTGATTCCGCCGATCAGCCTGAATGGCACGCTGGTCTCGATCCGGAAATTCCGCAAAGAGCCGTACACCATGGATGACCTGATGAGGTTTGGCTCGTTCAACGAGGCGATGTCCCGCTTTCTGCAGGCGGTCGTGGAAGCGAAAATGAACGTTCTTATCTCCGGCGGCACCGGGAGCGGAAAGACGACGCTGCTCAATGCCGTAGCCTGCGCCATCCCCCACTATGAGCGCGTCATCACGATTGAGGATTCGGCAGAACTGAGGCTGGCCCACCCCAACTGCGTCGGGTTGGAGGCCCGCCCGCCCAACATGGAGGGAAAAGGGGAGATCACGATTCGCCAGCTCGTGAAAAACTCCCTGCGGATGAGGCCGGACCGGATCATCGTCGGGGAGGTGCGGGGCGCCGAAGCGTTTGACATGCTGCAGGCGATGAACACGGGGCACGAAGGATCGCTCACCACCGTTCACGCCAACTCGCCCCAGGATGCGTTTAACCGGCTGGAGGGCATGGTCGTGATGGCCGGCATGGATTTGCCGTCTTCCATCATTCGGGAGTACATTGTCAGCGCCCTCGACATCATCGTGCAGGTGATGCGTCTCTCAGACGGGAAGCGCAAGATCGTCTCCATTTCGGAGGTGGTAAAAACCGAAGAAAAACGCGTGGAAGTAAACGAAATCTTTCGCTTTCAGCGCACCGGCATCGGAAAAAGGGGGGAAGTGTTGGGGTACTTTACCGCAACCGGCGTCGTGCCCCGTTCGCTGGAAAGGCTGAGAACGTTTGGGATCGAGATAGACGAGTCGCTGTTTGCGGCAGGAGAGGTGAAACGACGTGAGCATCTCTATTCTGTTTAGTCTCTCCGTTCTGCTCGGAATATGGGGGATCTATGAATACCTGGGCTATCGGGCGAAAAAGACGGAATGGAAAAAACGGGTGGAAGAGTGGTACGAGGTCAAATCCCAGCGCAAAAGTTTTCTCCTCGAATGGGGGGATCGCTTCGACCGTACCCCCCATGCCAAGCAGATACGAAGCAAGCTGATCAAAGCAAACATTCCCCTTGCGCCTTCCGAGTATTACGGCATTTTGCTGGTTGGCGCGTTCGGGCTGGCCTTCTTTTTCAACAACGTCGTCGGGCTGCCGTTTCCTTACAATATCGCCGCCGGCTCTGCCTGCATGTACCTGCTGCAGAAGCTGCTGTTTCTCGTGCGGCGAAACAAGTACCAGGAGCGCTTGAACGACCAGCTGTCAGAGGTGTGCCGCCTGCTTGCCAACTCGCTGCGCGCAGGGCTGACGCTGACACAGGGGATCGAACTGGTGGCCAGGGAAATCCCGCAGCCAGCCGGGCAGGAGTTTGCGCGCATGGCGCGTGAAATGCGGTTGGGCGTCAATTTTGACAAGGCGCTCGCCGATATGGAAAAGCGCATTCCGACCCGGGATTTTCGGATCTTTGCGGCCACGCTGTACATCCAGCGGCGCGCCGGCGGGAACCTCAGCGAAGTGCTGCAGGAGATGGCACAAACGCTGGAGGATCGGCGAATCGTCAACCAGGAGATCAAGACGATGACCGCCGAACAGCGCTACGTCTCCATTCTGGTACCGATCATGCCGATCGCCCTGGTGCTGATGATGAACACGATCAACAAGGGGTTTATCGATCCGCTGTTCTCCGGCTTCGGACTGATCCTGCTGGCCGTGTTTATCCTGGGAACGATCCTGTCCTATCTGCTGGTCCGAAAAGTAACAAATATAAAGGTGTGAGACGATGGACGCGCTCATGGTCACCTGTTTGTTCTTATGTTTGCTTTTTTTCGCCATTTTTTTGAAAGAATCCTACCGCTATTCCGTCGAGAGGGAAAAGCTGCTCACCCACATTCACGAAACCACGGGAAGGCCGGGATACGAAATCCGCAAGCGGGAAACGACTTCCGAAAAGTGGTTGAAAAAACTGCTGCAGTACAGCGACGATTACGCGGCACTGGGGCAGAGGATCAACTTCTTCAGCGAGTCGCACGAGGTGGAGGAGTGGCTGCTGAAAGCGGGCCGCCCGTTGGATTTGAGTGTGGAACGCTTCCAGGGGACAAAAATCCTGCTCGCCCTGATTGGCGTCATCGTCGGCACCGTGTTCTTTGTCCTCGGCTTTCCGCTCGCCCCCTACGGCCTGGTCGTCTGGCCGATGGTCGGCTACTTTTTGCCGATCATCCTGCTGAAAAGAAAGGCGAGGGAGCGGCAGGAGCAGATTCGCTACGATCTGCCCGAATTTCTCGACACGGTAAGCGTGACGCTGCAGGCGGGCGTCAGTCTGGACCAATCGCTGCGCTCGGTAATCCAGTTTTTTCCCGGGCCGCTGCAGGAGGAGTTCGCCCGTTTCAATCAGGAGCTGGATCTGGGGGTGCCGCGGGAAAAAGCGTACGAGAATCTGCTGCGGCGCAATGACAACCCGGAGTTTCAAATGCTGATCAAAGCGCTGATACAAGGGATGCGCCTCGGCGTTCCGATCGCGGTCACGTTCAAAATCCAGTCCGAGAACATGCGGCGCATACGCAAGGAACTGATCAAGGAGAAAGCGGCGAAAGCCTCACCAAAAGTAACCCTGATCACCACATTCGTCGTCGCGCCCACCGCGATCGCCCTGATCGGCGGTTTGATGGTGCTAAACATCCTGGAGAACGCCACGATGTTTTCCGCATGGTAAGCAAATAACACATGGCCTTTAAAGGGGGTGATCCCTTTCTCAGTCTGGCAGTGTAAATAATCGGGAAGTTTGCAAGTATGCGGAATCAAAATCTTTTATATCCATGAAGGAGGATTTGTAACATGCTGACAAACACGATTCAAAAATGGTATGCCAAAATGCTGGTTTCCCTGAACAACCAAAAAGGGGCCCAGGCAATTGAGTGGATTGCGCTGGCCGGGGTGATTCTGGCGATTTTTGCGGCAATTCAGTTGTATTTTAATAAAGGTGAAACAAGCGTAGGGAATGCTATTTCCGAAACGCTGTCCAATATCATTAAAAAAATTGGTGAATAACGGATCAGGCGGTGAAGGTGCAGGCAAGACATCTTCATGCCTGCATCTATCTATACATAATGAGGCTTTACTTTTTAATTTTTGCAGATAAAGGGAGGTCGCTGTTATGAAGGCAAACGCGAATAAACTGCTCTCCGCCCTCCTGGCATGTTTGTTGGTCTTATCAGCCTGCTCATCCGATCAAGAGAAACCAGCTGATGCGCCAGACGATCCCACGCACCAACCTGCTGCGGATCATCAGACAGGAGAATCAACAGTTACGGAAATGCCAAAAAGCCGGGAAGAAAAAATACAGCTGCTCAAATCCATGATCCCGGAAGGCCTGACCAAGCTCCCGGAGACAGCAGAGGAGTTTTACAACCTGCCGCCGGGACGTTTTGCCGGTGTCCCGTATGGTCACCAGTATAAGGAAATCGAAAAGGTATTGCAGCAATTCCCAAACATCGAAAACCCGGATGTAGAAATACTCGATTTGTACTACCTCGCGCTGCTTGGGCTGTTTGCCGAAGATTACCCGGAACCGGAGGAGATCATCAACCAGATCAAACTGACCTCGTTTGGCAGCCCGGACATGGATGATCCGCGCTATCAGTTCAAGGAGCAGTACAACGTGATGATCGTGCTGGACGCAAGCGGCAGCATGGGTCATATGGCGGGTGGCAAGACGAGAATGGAAGCGGCCAAGGAAGCGATCCGCTCGTTTGCCGCCTCCCTTCCGGACGGTGCGCGGGTGGGACTGCGCGTCTACGGCCATGAGGGGACGGGGGCGGAAGCAGACAAAGCGCGCTCCTGCAGCAAAAGTGATGTGATGTACCCCTTGCAGGCGTACGACCAGCAAAAGCTGGACAGTGCGCTGGCACAGTTCAAGCCGGCGGGCTGGACGCCGATTGCCCTCGCCCTGGAGCAGGCGCAGAAAGATTTGGAGGCGTACAAAGGGGAGAAGAGCACCAACATCATCTACCTGGTCAGCGACGGGATTGAGACGTGCGGCGGTGATCCGGTACAGGTGGCCAAACAGTTGGCGGACTCTGACGTGACGCCGATCGTAAATGTTGTTGGCTTCGGAGTGGATGGAGAAGCACAGCGCCAGCTCAAAGCGGTAGCGGAAGCGGCAAAAGGCCGTTATGTGCTGATCCAGGATCAAAAGGAACTGGAGGAGGAATTTGAGCAGGCCGAAGAGATTGCCCGCAAGTGGAGGAAGTGGAAGGATGGCGCCTCTCATGATGCCTTTTCCAAGCATCTTTCTCAAGGATTGGAGATTCTTCGTTTTGGATTTGACTGGGGAAAAAAGGGAAGGCAAGAAAGCTATAATATTTTCTCTTCCTTTTTATACTTGGAAGGGAAAGAAATATTGGATAAAAGCACCATTACCAAACTGGAAGAGATCAAAAATAAACAAGACAAATTAATTCAGGAGCGACGAAACGAATTGGAGACGTTCCTTAAAAATTTGAACGATAAAACATACACAGAAGCCATTGAGGCGATCAACCAGCAGTATAACGAAAATGTAAAGAAATAGTAGCTGATTTCCCCCGCGGTTGCAGACCGCAAGGCCTGCACATTCAACCAAAGGTGGAAATAAAGTGCTGGGGTGGAGTGATGGGTTTCCTGCCCGCGTCGCGTTTTGAAGCGGACAGATCCACCTCGGTGCTGGTCTGCAAGCGAGCGAAAGGGCCCATCACCCATGCACTGCGGACTTTATCTACACGCTATAAGGAAGGTCGCTGTTATGAAGGCAAATGCGAATAAACTGCTCTCTGCCCTCCTGGCGTGTTTGCTTGTCTTGTCAGCCTGCTCATCCGATCAGGAGAAACAAGCCGATTCCAACGCGCCAGACGATCCCACGCACCAACCTGCTGCGGATCATCAGACAGGAGAATCAACAGTTACGGAAATGCCAAAAAGCCGGGAGGAAAAAATACAGCGGCTCAAATCCATGATCCCGGAAGGCCAAACCAAGCTCCCGGAGACAGCGGAGGAGTTTTACAACCAGCCGCCGGGGCGCTTTGCCGGTCTCCCGTATGGCAAGCAAGATAAGGAAATTGAAAAGATACTGCGGCAATTTCCGAACATCGAAAACCCAGATTCGGAAATCATCGAACTGTACTACCTCGCACTGCTCGGTCTGTTTGCCGAAGACTACCCGGAGCCGGAGGAAATCATCAACCAGATCAAGCTGTCCTCGTTTGGCAGCCCGGACATGGATGATCCGCGCTATCAGTTCAAGGAGCAGTACAACGTGATGATCGTGCTGGACGCAAGCGGCAGCATGGGCCATATGGCGGGGGGCAAGACGAGGATGGAAGCGGCCAAGGAAGCGATCCGCTCGTTTGCCGCCTCCCTGCCTGACGGTGCACGAGTAGGGTTACGGGTCTATGGCCATGAAGGGACGGGGGCGGAAGCAGACAAAGCGCGCTCCTGCAGCAAAAGCGATGTGATGTACCCCCTGCAGGCGTACGACAAGCAAAAGCTGGACAGTGCGCTGGCACAGTTCAAGCCGGCGGGCTGGACGCCGATTGCCCTCGCTCTGGAGCAGGCCCAGAAAGATTTGCAGGCGTACAAAGGGGAGAAGAACACCAACATCATCTACCTGGTCAGCGACGGGATTGAGACGTGCGGCGGCGATCCGGTACAGGTGGCCAAACAGTTGGCGGACTCTGACGTGACGCCGATCGTAAACGTCGTCGGCTTCGGAGCGGATGGAGAAGCGCAGCGTCAGCTCAAAGCGGTAGCGGAAGCGGCAAAAGGCCGTTATGTGCTGATTCAGGATCAAAAGGAACTGGAGGAGGAATTTGAACAGGCCGAAAAGATTGCTAACAAGTGGTGGAAGTGGAAAAGTGGTGCCACTCATGATGCAATTTCTAAATATCTATCTCAAGAAGGGGAGATTCTTCATTTTGGATTTACTTGGGATGCAAGGAGAAGACGGGAAAGCTTTAATTTATTCTCCGCCTTTTCTTACCTGAGTAGGGAGGTTTTAGATGAAAACACCATTGACAAATTGAAAGAGATCGAAAAAACACAAAATCGATTGATCCAACAGCGAGGAGACGAATTGAAAATGTTTCTTGATAATTTGAACAATAAAACATACACAGAAGCCATTGAGGCGATCAACCAGGAATATAACGCAAATGTAAAAGAAGAGTAGCTGATTTCCCCAGCGGTTGCAGACCGCAAGGCCTGCACATTCAACCAAAGGTGGAAATAAAGTGCTGGGGTGGAGTGATGGGTTTCCTGCCCGCGTCGCGTTTTGAAGCGGACAGATCCACCTCGGTGCTGGTCGTCAAGCGAGCGAAAGGGCCCATCACCCATGCACTGCGGACTTTATCTACACGCTATAAGGAAGGTCGTTGTTATGAAGGCAAATGCGAATAAGCTGCTCTCCGCCCTCCTGGCATGTTTGTTGGTCTTATCAGCCTGCTCATCCGATCAGGAGAAACCAGCCGATTCCAACGCGCCAGATGCCACCACACACCATTCTGCTGCGGATCATCAGGCAGGAGAATCACCAGTGGAAACGCCAAAAAGCCGGGAGGAAAAAATACAGCAGCTCAAATCCATGATCCCGGAAGGCCTGACCAAACTCCCGGAGACAGCGGAGGAGTTTTACAAGCAGCCGCCGGGGCGCTTTGCCGGTGTCCCGTATGGCTATCAGAGTGAGGAAATCAAAAAGGTACTGCAGCAATTCCCGAACATCGAAAACCCGGATTCGGAAATCATCGAACTGTATTACCTCGCGCTGCTCGGGCTGTTTGCCGAAGATTACCCGGAACCGGAGGAAATCATCAACCAGATCAAGCTGTCCTCGTTTGGCAGCCGGGACATGGATGATCCGCGCTATCAGTTCAAGGAGCAGTACAACGTGATGATCGTGCTGGACGCAAGCGGCAGCATGGGCCATATGGCGGGGAGCAAGACGAGGATGGAAGCGGCCAAGGAAGCGATCCGCTCGTTTGCTGCCTCCCTGCCTGCCGGTGCGCGGGTGGGACTGCGCGTCTACGGCCATGAGGGGACGGGATCGGAAGTGGACAAAGCTCGTTCCTGCAGCAAAAGCGATGTGATGTATCCCCTGCAGGCGTACGACAAACAAAAGCTGGACAGTGCGCTGGCACAGTTCAAGCCGGCGGGCTGGACGCCGATTGCCCTCGCTCTCGAGCAGGCGCAGAAAGATTTGCAGGCGTACAAAGGAGAGAAGAGCACTAACATCATCTACCTGGTCAGCGACGGGATTGAGACGTGCGGCGGCGATCCGGTACAGGTGGCCAAACAGTTGGCGGACTCTGACGTGACGCCGATCGTAAATGTTGTCGGCTTCGGAGTGGATGGAGAAGCACAGCGCCAGCTCAAAGCGGTAGCAGAAGCGGCAAAAGGCCGTTATGTGCTGATCCAGGATCAAAAGGAACTGGAGAAGGAATTTGAGCAAGCTGAAAAGATTGCTGATAAGTGGTGGAAATGGAAAAGTGGTGCTTCTTATGATGCCTTTTCCAAACATCTTTCTCAAAGTTTGGAGATTCTTCATTTTGGATTTATCTGGGATGAAAGGAGAAGTCGGGAAAGCTATAATTTATTCTCTGCCTTTTTACACATGGAAGGGAAAATTTTAGATAATAGCACCATTGCCAAACTGGAAGAGCTCGAAAAAACCCAAAACCAATTGAGCCAGCAGCGAGGACGCGAATTAGAGACGTTCCTTGAAAGTTTGAACGACAAAACATACACAGAAGCCATTGACGCGATCATCCAGAAATATAGCGAAAATGTAAAAGAAGAGTAGCTGATTTCCCCCGCGGTTGCAGACCGCAAGGCCTGCACATTCAACCGAAGGTAGAAATAAAGTACCTGGCGTGGAGTGATGGGTCAAGCGAGCTGGCCCATCACCCAAGCGCTGTGGACATTATCTAAACGCTATAAGGAAGGTCGCTATTTATGAAGGCACAAGCGAATAAGCTTCTATCTGCTCTCCTGGCATGTTTGTTGGTCTTATCAGCCTGCTCATCCGATCAGGAGAAACAAGCCGATTCCAACGCGCCAGATGATCCCACGCACCATTCTGCTGCGGATCATCAGACAGGAGAATCACCAGTGGACACGCCAAAAAGCCGGGAAGAAAAAATACAGCTGCTCAAATCCATGATCCCGGAAGGCCTGACCAAACTCCCGGAGACAGCGGAGGAGTTTTACAAGCTGCCGCCGGGGCGTTTTGCGGGTGTCGCGTACGGTAAGCAGAGTGAGGAAATCAAAAAGGTACTGCGGCAATTCCCGAACATTGAAAACCCCGATTCGGAAATCATCGAGCTGTACTACCTCGCGCTGCTCGGGCTGTTTGCCGAAGATTACCCGGAACCGGAGGAAATCATCAACCAGATCAAGCTGTCCTCGTTTGGCAGCCCGGACATGGATGATCCGCGCTATCAGTTCAAGGAGCAGTACAACGTGATGATCGTGCTGGACGCAAGCGGCAGCATGGGCCATATGGCGGGGAGCAAGACGAGGATGGAAGCAGCCAAGGAAGCGATCCGCTCGTTTGCCGCCTCCCTGCCTGACGGTGCGCGAGTAGGGTTACGGGTCTACGGCCATGAGGGGACGGGATCGGAAGCAGATAAAGCGCGCTCCTGCAGCAAAAGCGATGTGATGTATCCCCTGCAGGCGTACGACAAGCAAAAGCTGGACAGTGCGCTGGCGCAGTTCAAGCCGGCGGGCTGGACGCCGATTGCTCTCGCCCTGGAGCAGGCGCAGCAAGATTTGCAGGCGTACAAAGGGGAGAGGAACACCAACATCATCTACCTGGTCAGCGACGGGATTGAGACGTGCGGCGGCGATCCGGTACAGGTGGCCAAACAGTTGGCTGACTCTGACGTGACGCCGATCGTAAACGTTGTTGGCTTCGGAGTGGATGGCGAAGCACAGCGCCAGCTCAAAGCGGTGGCAGAAGCGGCAAAAGGCCGTTATGTGCTGATCCAGGATCAAAAGGAATTGGAGAAGGAATTTGAGCAGGCCAAAGATATTGCCCGAAAATGGTGGAAGTGGAAAAATGGCGCCTCTCATGATGCCTTTTCCAAACATCTTTCTCAAGTAAAGGAAATTCTTCGTTTTGGATTGGCCTGGAATTCAAAGGCAAATCGGGAAAGCAATAATTTTTCCTCTGCCTTTTTATACATGGAAGGAAAAGAAATATTGGATAAAAGCACCATTGTCAAACTGGAAGAGATGGAAAAAGCACATTACAAATTGAGTCGGCAGCGAGGGCTCGAATTGGAGACGTTCCTTAAAAATTTGAACGATAAAACATACACAGAAGCCATTGACGCGATCAACCAGAAATATAACGCAAATGTAAAAGAAAAGAACTGATGCAAGGAGGAGCAAAGTTTGTGAGGAGTAGAGGAAGAAGAGCCTGGTTCGCTGGTATCTTCGCCTTGTTGATTCTGTTGATGAATGTATTCCCAGTGGTTGCAGTGGCGCGGCCGTACGTACCAAACCTGGGAGGGGGAACGTATGATGTTCCCAAACTGCCAGTTCCCGATTTGCAGGCTCCCCAATGGGACGTGCCAAAATTGGAAGCACCGCAATGGGACGTGCCGCAACTGGACGTACCGAAATTGGAAGCACCGCATTGGGATGTTCCGCAATTAGACGTACCGAAATTGGAAGCACCTCGATGGGACGTACCGCAACTGGACGTGCCGAAATTGGAAGCACCTCGATGGGACGTACCTGACTTGCAGCCGCGAAACGGCACAGTACCCACATTGAAGCCTCCTACCATGGATGTGCCAGATCTCCGCCCGCCTAACATCAGCGTGCCTGACCTAACGCCCCACAGTCTGAAGCAGGACGGGCGGTCAGCTAAACCCCAGCCCTTTACCGAGACATTAGCATACAAGTTGGCGGAGTTGTCCTACAAGGAGATCATTGGCGGGACTCTCAACTATTCCAAAGAACTAGTGGAAAGAGGAACGGTAACGGCTGGGCAGGCAGGAGCCAGCTATGGCAAAGTTTTATTCAGAGTTGGCGTAAAAGGACTTGATATCGCCCTCCAGGATACACCGTATAGCGATCTGCCTGGACTCACGTTGGATGGTCTGGATGCCAAAGGGGCGTATGACAGTTACAAATTTGTTTTTCAAAGATATGCACCCGCTAATGCTGGTACTGTACGAGTGCCTGGCGTTGTAACTGGCTTAAACGTCGCTGTTGCAGCAATCAGTTTGCCATTTGACTTCTTTAACATGGTCGGCCAATTTAGGCAGGCGTACGATCCCGATTTGGGTGAGGAAAAGCAGAATGAGAAGTTTGTGGACGGGATAGGCAACCTGGGAAGCACATTGATGGACATAGGGGTGATCACCTCCACTATTCCTGGATGGCAGGCAATAGCATTTGCATGTGTCGCGACAGGGTTCGTACTCTGGGCAGGAGCCCGATTGGTGAAATGGTACAACAAAGCCTCGGGAGGAGCGCTGTCAAAACGCATCAGCTCGGTTCGCAAAGGTATTGGCAAGGTACTTGGATGGTTTTCCTCTTAACGGAGGAAGCGGCACTGCTCAATGACCGATGTAAAAAATGAAACAAGCTTTTGAAGAGAAAAACAGGGAGATTCTGCAGGATGAAGTATTTGCCATACTGCGCATCCCTTAAGCGGACAGGAACACAGGAGGTGCAGTTCAATGAATCCGCTGAAAGAAAGCATACGCTTTTACGCGCGACATATCGAAGCGCTGCTGCTTCTGTCGGGTGTGATTCTGCTGCCGTTTTTGCTGGTTCATAATGTTACGATCAATTACGTCAGTTTTCTGGCTGCGCTGGCCGGAGCCCCGGTCGTGTCCAGTTTTTACAACTTATTTCTGATGCTTGTGTTTTTGACCGTTGTGCAGATTGTGTTTGTCCAATACGTGAAAAGCCAACTGGAGGGGGAGGAACGGCCGCTTCGCCATGCGTTCCGTACCTTCTTTGAGAACGGCTTCTCCGTGTTTTTGTTCGGGATCGTCTATGCGCTGGCAGTGTGTCTGGGGATGGTGCTGTTTGTCGTGCCGGGGGTGGTTCTCTTGATCCTGTTTTGCCTTACGCCGTTTCTGGTCGTGCTGAAAAAGAGATCCCCCTGGAAATGCATGCGTTCCTCCTTTGAACTGGCAAAGCGGCATTTTGTGCCGCTTCTCGGCCTGATTCTGCTGGCAAGTGCCGTCCAGTGGCTGATCAGCATGGCCGGGTTTGCCTCCGTCATCTACATTACGACCAGTTTTGGGGCGGTCTGGTTTACGCAGCTTTTGCTCAACGTGATCGTATTCCCGCTGATCACCGTAATTTTCACCATGTATACCCATCAATGGATCAGCGAACCAAGCGAGGTAAAAGGGTTGGAACCAGTGGAAGGCTAGCATCAATTAGGTGAAAGGAGCGAAATGTCGTGTCGCAGCGGTTTTGGAACATTGCAGGAGTCATCATGTATGGTGTCATGCTGCCGCTTTCTTGTCTCTTTATCGTATTGGGGGAGCCGATTCCATTCGCGCTCTTTGCAATCTGGATAACCTTTCCATTTATTGAACAGTCGGCTATGGAGCAGCTTCGCCGAAAAAATGCGCAGTGATAATGCTCCAATCATTGCGGAGGGAAGGTGTGTAACATGTCCAAGTCGGTACAAAACTGGCAGCGTTTTTGGAAGTTCATGGTGATCTACTTTTATGCCTTAATCGTTCCCGCCACTGCTTTGATGGCGATTATCCGGAAAGAATTTCCCCTTGATTTGCTCATTCTTGCGGCTGTGTTGCCGTTTATCAAGCGAAATCACCTGAATCTCGTCAAAAAGAAACATGCGACAAACTAGATTCGCCAACGACTGAAACGGTGTGATCAAGGGAAGAGGGGAGCGGACTGCTGATTGATTTTTGCGAAAAAAGGAAGGTTTCGGCTATGAAGGCACACGCGAATAAGCTGCTCTCTGCCCTCCTGGCGTGTTTGCTTGTCTTGTCAGCCTGCTCATCCGATCAGGAGAAACCAGCTGATCCCAAAACGTCAGGTGCCCCCACGCACCATTCTGCTGCGGATCATCAGACAGGGGAATCTACAGTGGACACGCCAAAAAGCCGAGAGGAAAAAATACAGCTGCTAAAATCCATGATCCCGGAAGGCCTGACCAAACTCCCGGAGACAGCGGAGGAGTTTTACAAGCTGCCGCCGGGACGCTTTGCCGGAGTCCCGTATGGCCATCAAAGTGAGGAAATCAAAAAGGTACTGCGGCAATTCCCGAACATCGAAAACCCGGATTCGGAATCATCGAACGACAAAACACACAAAGAAGCCATTGAGGCGATCAACCAGCAGTACAGCAAAAACGTGCAGGCACAGTAACAAATCGACGGGAGAACAAAGGTGTGCGAAGGCAGCAGCCAGCAAACGGAGGTGACATTACAAATGAGGAAATCAATCCGCTGTCTGAACAATGTAAAAGGCTCTGTCACCGTGGAGTTTCTCGGGATTTTGCCGCTTGTCTTTCTCATTCTGCTGATTCTCTGGCAGTTTTTAACCGGTGTCTACGCCGTCATCATCGCCCAGTCGGCTGCAAATGAGGCGGCCAAAGTATATGCTGTCACGAGAAATACAAACGAGGCGATGAGCGCAGCGGAGCGAATTGTACGTTCTGCTGGAGGGGGCATTTCCTATGACAGCGGCGATTCACACATTTCCGATGAAGGCAGCTACTTTACGGCGAGAATCGGTGTCAATCTCGACCTGTTTTTCATTCCTGACGTAATCAAACAGCACATGGCGGAGAAAGACAAAGTCATTTCGCTTGGCCGCGAGGTACGGGGACGGGTGGTTCATTGAATGGAACAGGTGAAACAGCTGCTTGGCAACCAACGGGGTAATATGACTGTTTTTGTTCTGACGATTTTTTTCTTTTTGTCTCTTGTCATGTTCACGCTGCTTTTCAACATGTCCACGATCTTTGTGGACAAGGAAGTGGCAGCCAACAGCGCGCAGCAGGCGAGCATCGCAGCCGTGCAAATCATTTACGAAGAGGCGGAGGAAGCCATCCGTGAATACGACAGTTCCATAGCTGGCATGCTGGACCCGGACTTTATCATGGTGAAAGTCGATTTGGAAACGATGCGGCTGCGCAGCATTCATCCTGATTGGTCGGAAAGCGAGGTCCGCTACCGTGCCATTGATAACGTGCTGCTTTCACATGTACCGGCAAATGGTGTGCTGTATGGTTATCTCTATCAAGGTTTGGAGTCTGCACAACGGAAAATTCGCGAAGCAGCAGGAGAAATTTTGCAAGCCAACGGTGCGACGCGCAGCGGATCGGTCGTCACCATGTTTGACAGCGACATGCGGATTGAGGTGGAGACATCGGTCCGGTACCAGAGCGATACTTTTGGATTGGCATTTCTAAACACGGTTACGGAAAAGGTGAAGCAGACGGCGAAAAGCAGGCGGATCGCTTTTGCCGAAGTAATGGGATGGGGCGGAAAACGCATCACCTTGTAAGCATGACGACACAGCAGACTTACAAAAGCCGGGGAGGAGAATCACTACATGACGTTCATTAACAGATGGACTCGTATGCTGGGCGGCTTGATTCTGATTATGTCCCTTGGCGGCTGTTCATGGGGGACGGCCGTTACAGGCTCAGCGCCGGACACTTCCCGCTTGCCGCAGACGACGCAGGAATTGATTGCCGCACAACCGGGCCCGCTGGCCGGCACCCATTTTTATCTGACCAACCATCCTCAGCACAGTGACATCGCGAAGATACTGGATCGCCTGCCCCTCCTGGTAGACGGTGTGGATGAAGCGATGGTGCAAGTGTACGGGGAGAAACTGCTTTCCCTGTTTGCCGAAGACTACGCGAGCCCCCAGACTGTTGTGGACCGTTGGCGTGTGGCGTCTTTCGGCAACCCCGACATAGAAGATACCCGGCTCCAGTTCAAGGAGCATTTCAACGTGGAGATCATTTTGGACGCGAGTGGAAGCATGGCCGGAAAAATCGGTGAAAAGACCAAAATGCAGTTGGCCAAGGAAGCAATTCAAGCATTTGCCGAAAGCCTCCCTGAGGGAGCGAGGGTTTCCCTGCGCGTCTATGGACATAAAGGCAGCAATGCTGATAAGCACAAACAGCTCTCGTGCGGCAGCAGCGAGCTGGTCTATCCGCTGCAGCCGTTCGATGCGCAGAGGCTGGAGGAGGCGTTGCAGCAGTTTGAACCGACCGGCTGGACCTCGATTGCCCGCTCTTTGCAGTTGGCACAGGCGGATCTGGCCACGTACGGAGCCGAGAACAATACCAACGTGATTTATCTGGTCAGTGACGGGATTGAGACGTGTGACGGCGATCCGGTTGCCGCGGCCAAGGAACTTTCCAACTCGCATGTCATGCCACTTTTGAATGTCATCGGGTTCGACGTCAATGCCGATGGGCAGAAACAGCTCAAGCAAATTGCCCAGGCGGCCGAAGGGTTGTACGCGAATGTGACCAATCAGGAGCAGTTCCAGGCGGAGCTGGAGAGAGCCCGGGAGATCGCGGAGAAGTGGGATATGTGGAAGCGGGACGCGCTGACAGAGGCGGAAGCTGTGCGCATCGACAGGCACAAGTGGATCGATATGTACGACCGTGATTGGTATGAAAAGAACTGGCGGGAAAGTCTGAACGTGGGGGCGGCAATCGAGTATTTGGCCGCCACCGGGAAGATTGGCAGCCAGGCAAAAACGTACCTGACCCGGATGCGGCAGGAGCGCGAGGCGTTGGTCACCCGCTCAAAGGAAGAGCTGACCGACTATCTGCTTAACCTGACCGAGGAATCGTTTGAAGAGATGAAGGAGGAAATTGAGCGAAAATACCGGGGAGAGTAAAGCAGTTGGTCGCGTCACACTTACATAGAATAGCGGAGATGGTCAAAATGGAACAGTTTATTGTCTGCATAACCTCTTCAATTCCATTGTTGTTTGTAGTTTTTGGTATTAAGTACTCGTCACGTGTACTGAAACGCATCGGCTTGTATTTGTACCTGGCCATGCTGGGGATCGTTGTTTCCGCCCATTGGCATTTCCAATCCGTCTATGGACTCCCTTTTTTTTCTTCTCCATCAGAAATGGCGATTATGGCTCTTGTGCTTATGTTGTTAGGCTTCTTTTTATTAGTTGCTGTACTCTTCGGTTTAATCCATGATTACTTTAAACACCCAGAACGGTTTCACCAAACCAAACAGGGTGCCTTGTTCATATTGGGTTTACTTGCACACTTGGGTGTGTTGGGATTTCTCATGTATCCTTTGTCCGGTAAATGGGAATATGTCAACATATTGAAGCACGCCGAGAAAGTGTTTGCGAAGGACGAGAACATCAGGGATGGAAAGATACGTGTAGAACTGGTGTTTTCCTCTCCGCTACCGTGTTGGCGGAACTGTTCCAGCGAAGATTACCGCCATCTGTTTATGGTGAAAAACTATACAGACGAGCCGATGAAAGTACGGCTGAAGATTGAATTGTTTGATGACCGGAAGGAATCATTGGACACGATTGCATCGCTTCCCATCGTTGTCCAGCCCGGTGAATACCGCCCGGTGATAACCAAATGGACCGATGAAAAGAGCAGCGTATGGGATCAATGGTCGTATAGATCAGAAGAGCCAATCGCTTATTTTCGATACTGGTATGACGCCAGACCTGTACGATGACGAAATGAGCTGTGTAAGAAAGAAAGATCACCCTGGCACTCTATTATTCGGTGAGTTGCTTTGCAATCGAGTCTTTTGAGCGAACTTTTTTATTTGCAGATGGCAGGCGCAGACACCTGCGGTCGCAGACTGAAGACAAACGATTCATTGAGTTAGCGTCCACAAAAATTGATCTCCAGGCCGGAAGGCCTGCCCATTCATCAACCGAAGCAAAAGACAATGGGCATCGCATTGTGGGATGGGCCAAGCGAGCTCCTTTGACGACCGGCTCAGCGGAAAAACGCTAGACGCGGGAATCAACAGGGGACACAAGTCTCACTTCCTCGAAATTCCCAGATGTTTGTCCCCTGCCCGCGTCTCGTTTTGGAGCGGACTTCATCCGCTTCTGTGCGGGGCGTCAAGCGAGCGAGCGGGCCCGATCTCCCAGGCGCAGCGGACTTTGTCTAACGCTGAGACCGCAGGTGCAAACACCTGCGGTCTTCATCATGCTTACACCAGATTCTCCGGGTTGAGTCCTTCCAGCTCCGGCAGGACAAACCGGCCGTCTTTACGGATCAGGACATCGTCAAACCAGATTTCGCCGCCGCCGTACTCCGGACGTTGGATCTGCACCATGTCCCAGTGGATGGAGGAGCGGTTGCCGTTGTCGGCCACGTCGTAGGCGCTGCCCGGCGTGAAGTGGAAGCTGCCGGCGATTTTTTCGTCGAACAGGATGTCCTGCATCGGGTGCAGGATGTGCGGATTGAAGCCGATGGCAAATTCGCCGATGTAGCGGGCGCCTTCGTCCGTATCGAGGATTTCATTCAGGGCTTTGGTGTTGGAGCTGGTCGCCTCGACGATTTTGCCTTCCTTAAACGTAAGCTGCACGTCGGTAAACGAGGTGCTGTGGTAGTTGGTCGGTGTGTTGAAGTAAATCGTGCCTTCCACGGAGTCGCGAACCGGCGCGGTGTACACTTCACCGTCCGGGATGTTCCGCTTGCCGTCGCACTTGATAGCCGGGATTCCCTTGATGGAGAAGCGCAGGTCTGTTTTCGGGCCGATGATGCGGACGCGGTCGGTCTTTTCCATCAGTTCCTTGAGCGGGTCCATCGCCTTGGACATTTTTGCGTAGTCGAGGTTGCAGACGGAGAAGTAGAAATCTTCAAAACCCTCCAGGCTCATGTTGGACAACTGCGCCATCGACTTGTTGGGATAGCGCAGCACGACCCAGCGTTTTTTCGGGATGCGCTCGCCGAAGTGCACCTGTTTGTAGTAAATGCGGGAGTAGAGGCCCATCTTTTCTTCGGGAATGTCGGAAAACTCGTTGATGTTTTCAAACGCGCGCACCGCAATGTATGCGTCGACGTCCTGCATGCGGATCAGCTCGTGTTTGGCGATCAGTTCCATGTGTTCCTTGTTGCTCCCCTGGATCAGCGCCCGAAGCACTTCCTGATCCTTCAGTGTCACCAGCGGGAGGGCGCCTACGGCAAACGCCTCGCGGACGAGGGCGCGCACCAGCGGCACCTGCACGCCGATATTTTCGATCAGCACTTTTTCTCCTTTTTGCAAATTAAGCGAATAGCGGATGAGACGGCTGGCCAGTTCGTTAATCCGTGGATCTGCCATCGTGTGGAACCCTCCAGTAGTAAAAATTTTTTTACTATATCTGCAAGTATAGATTTTCTTCCGTCTGTATGCAAGCCAAGCCCCGCCACATGCATGGCGGGGCTGGCTGATTGGATGAACGCACACGGTCAACCGCCCGAATGTCCGGCCAGACCGGCATTCGGCCAGGCAGTCGTCCGGGAGGGGAGGCGGACCGCTTCGCAAAGGTGACGCAGCCCAAGTGTCACAGGCAGGCTTCGTAGATGGCGATGACATCCTGCTCATGCAGCGGACGGGAGCTTGCCAGATGGCCGGCACCTCGACCGCCGATCTGCACTGCATCCCGTGCCAATTCCGGCAGGGCGTCGCGGGTGACGCCAAAGTCGGAGAGGCGCTGCGTGATGCCCATCGCTTCGTACCAGCTGCGGACGGCTTGGATCGTCGCCCGTGCGGCGGCATGGTCGTCTGTTTCCGTGACCCCGAAGCACTGACGCCCCATGCGCGCCAGCCGCTCCGGGCGGTCGGGCAGAATGATCTGTTCAAAGTACGGCAGGGACAAGATGGCCAATCCCCGCCCGTGGGCCATGTCGTAATAGCCGCTCAGCGGGTGCTCTACGCCGTGAAGCGGATAGCCGGCTCCGCGCCCCGACAGGGTAAACGGGCTGATCGCCAGCGTACTTGCCCACAGCAGCGTGGCGCGCGCTTCTTCGTGATCGGGCTGGCGGATGGCCGTGAGCGAGTGTTTTGCAACCAGCCGGATCAGCGTCTCAGTAAAGCCGTCCTGCACATGCGTGCCTTCCGCGCTGATCAGATACGATTCAAACAGGTGGGCGAAGATGTCGGCGCACGCTTCCGCGGTGACGTGCGGCGGCACCGTGTAGGTAAGCGCCGGATCGAGGATCGCCACCTTCGGATACAGACCCGGGCCGTTGATCGACGATTTTTCGTGGGTTTCCCAGTGGGTCAGCACGCTGATGTTGTTCGCTTCCGACCCGGTCGCTGCCACGGTGGGCACGGTCAGCAGCGGGAGGGCTTCCTGCACGGGCACCAGCTCTTTGGCCGTACCAGAGGGATTGCCGCGCAGGTAATCGTAGATCGGTCGGCCGGAGAGGGCCACCGTCGCAATCGCTTTGGAGGCGTCCATCACCGATCCGCCGCCGAGCGCGATGACAAAGTCGCAGCCGTGTTCGCGGGCGAGAGCCGCTCCTTCGTCGACGGTAGTGGTGCGCGGGTTGGGTTCTATCTTGTCAAACAGCACGTACTCCACCTGTTCTTCCGCCAGAAGCGACTGCACACGGTCCAGCAGACCGGTCCGTTTGGCCGAACGGCCGCCGGTGACGAGCAGCGCTTTGCGGCCGAGCGCTTTCGCTTCCCGCCCCAACCGGGCGATTTCGCCGGTGCCAAAGAAAATCCGGGTCGGGAATAATACCTCAAACGGAAACATGTGGACTCATCCTTTCCCCGATAAATTTATCCTCTACCAGTGTAGCATAAAAAAGGAAAGCCGCCGCAGTTTAAGCGTAAGTCACCCGGCTGCCCTCAAGCTGAGACAAGTCGCTCTGTACCACTTCAGACCTGGGGGGCGGCTGTGCACCAGATGTAAAAATCAGGGATTTTGGATTTTTTTCGTCAAGCTGGTCATCCTACATCGTAACAGCATTCCATGAAGACTGGAGGGAACTGCAGATGACTGCGGAAAACCGGTTTCCGCCCGCCATGCGAAATGTCGGCGATCTGGCCGAGATGAGCCTGCTGGAGAACGAAAGCGCCGCTCCGATGGTGGAGATCAGACCGCCGCTGCAGTATGGCGAAGCGCTTGAACATCGCGACGCGAAATCTGTTGCCGAAATGCGTGAAGAGCGGTTGAAAATGGAGTGAACGCGGTGTCATGGTGATGGTGCCCTGCCGGGAACCGATGGGAAGATCGGTTCCTGGAAAATATTAATGAAAAATGCAGGTTGTCTTTAGTCTGAGTCCGGGAATCCGGACTCAGCGTGTAGACAAAGTCCGCGGCGCATGGGAGATCGGCCCCGCTCGCTCGCTTGACGCCCAGCAAAGAAGCGGATGAAGTCCGCTCCAAAACGAGACGCGGGCAGGGGACAAACATCTGGGTATTTCGAGGAAGTGAGACTTGTGTCCCCTGTTGGTCCCCGCGTCTTCGTTTTTCCGCTGAGCCGGTCGTCAAAGGAGCTCGCTTGGCCCATCCCTCCATGCGATGCCCATTGTCTTCCGCTTCGGTTGATGAATGGGCACGCCTTTCGGCCTGGAAATCATTTTTTGTGGACGCTAACTCAATGAACCGTTTGTCTTTAGTCTGAGTCCGGGAATCCGGACTTTTCTTCTTTTCTGCTGCGGCAGCCAGCGGCTGATTGGCTTCGCTTCTCTTGAGGGCGAAGCGCAGACTGAACCTCCCCGGACAGGGAAAGAATATGGCGTACATGATTGTTTGCCGAATGTTAAATTTGAGTGGTCGGGGGAAATTACATAAATTCCCGAACGTTTGTCGAATGCTAATCTGCTCATTTTCGTTGATAAATGCGTATAATTGTGTTTTAATTGAGTTGAAATGTTCGTGTATATTACGCATTACGCAACCTTTGCTCGGGGAAGGTGACTCCGGAAGTGGAAAAACGGGAACAACTCTATGAAGGTAAGGCAAAGCGCATCTATCGTACGTCTTTGGCCGATCAATACTGGGTGGAGTACAAGGACGATGCGACCGCGTTCAACGGGGAAAAGAAAGGCACCATCACCGGAAAGGGTGAACTGAACAACCGCATCACCGCCATCTTTTTCACGCTGTTGAAAGAGCGGGGCATCGACAACCACTTTATCCGCCTGCTGTCGCCCACGGAACAGTTGGTCCGCAAAGTGGAGATCATTCCGCTGGAAGTGGTCGTCCGCAACATCGCGGCCGGTTCCCTGGCCAAGCGGTTGGGGATGGCGGAGGGAACGGCCCTGCCGCACCCGGTGGTGGAGTTTTACTATAAAGACGACGCACTGGGCGATCCGCTGGTCAACCACTCGCACATCAAGGTGCTCGGAGTCGCCAGCGAAGACGACTTGGCCGTGCTGGAGCGTATCGGCCTGCAGGTAAACGAGGTGCTGCAGGAGTACCTGCGCGAGCGCGGCGTGATTCTCGTCGACTTTAAACTGGAGTTTGGACGCACGCCGGAGGGAGAGATTCTTCTGGCGGATGAAATATCGCCGGATACGTGCCGGTTCTGGGATGCCGAGACGATGGAGAAACTGGACAAGGACCGCTTCCGCCGCGATCTCGGCAATGTGGAAGAAGCGTATCGGGAAATGCTGAAACGATTGGGAGGAGAAGCACATGTGTAAAGCTGTTGTATACGTGACGCTGCGCCAAAGCGTGCTCGACCCGCAAGGACACGCGGTCAAGGGAGCGCTGCACACCCTCGGTTTTGACGAAGTAAAAGACGTGCGCATCGGCAAGTACATGGAGTTGGTGCTGGATACGGCCGACCGGGCGCAGGCGGAGGAGCGCGTCCGCGCGATGTGTGAAAAACTGCTGGCCAACACCGTGATTGAAGACTACCGCTTTAACATCGTGGAGGGCTGAGCCATGCGAGTAGCCGTAATCGTCTTTCCCGGTTCCAATGCCGACATCGACTTGTACAACGCCGTTGAAGACGTGATGGAAGTGCCGGTGGATTACGTCTGGCACGCACAGACCGACCTCTCCGCCTACGATGTCATCCTGCTGCCGGGCGGTTTTTCCTACGGTGACTACCTGCGCTGCGGGGCCGTCGCCCGGTTTTCGCCGGTGATGGAACAGGTGGTCAAGGCAGCTGAGGACGGCAAGCTGGTGATGGGCATTTGCAACGGCTTCCAGATCCTGACCGAAGTCGGACTGCTGCCGGGCGCCCTGCTCCGCAACCGTTCGCTGAAGTTCCGCTGCAAGCTGTCGCCGCTGCGCGTGGTCAACAACGACACGCCGTTTACCCGCGACTACGCTGCGGGTGAAGTGATCCGGATTCCCATCGCTCACGGCGAAGGCAACTACTACTGCGACGAAGAGACGCTGGCACGGCTGCAGGCCAACAACCAGATCGTCTTCCGCTACGAAGGGGAAAACCCGAACGGTTCCATAGATGACATCGCCGGCATCTGCAACGAACGGGGCAACGTGCTCGGCATGATGCCTCACCCGGAGCGGGCCGTGCACGAATGGATGAGTTCCGCCGACGGCCGGCGCCTGTTTACCTCGATTCTGAAGACATGGAGGGAAAAAAACAGTGTCACAGCTCACTCGTAACGAACCGACCGCTGACCAAATCGCCGACCAGCGCCTGTACCGGGAGATCGGCTTGACTGACGAAGAATATCAGCGCGTCGTGGACATCCTCGGCCGCAAGCCGAACTGGACGGAGACAGGACTCTACAGCGTGATGTGGTCGGAGCACTGCTCGTACAAAAACTCCAAGCCGGTGCTGCGCCGCTTTCCGACCAGCGGACCGCGCGTGCTGCAGGGACCGGGCGAAGGGGCCGGGATCGTCGACATCGGCGACAACCAGGCTGTCGTCTTCAAGATCGAAAGCCACAACCATCCCTCCGCGATCGAGCCGTACCAAGGGGCGGCAACCGGGGTGGGCGGCATCATCCGCGACGTCTTTTCGATGGGCGCACGTCCGGTGGCGCTTCTGAACTCGCTGCGCTTTGGGGAATTGACCTCCCCGCGCGTGAAATACCTGTTTGAAAACGTGGTGGCGGGCATCGCCGGCTACGGCAACTGCATCGGTATTCCGACCGTCGGCGGCGAAGTGAACTTTGACGCCACCTACGAAGGCAACCCGCTGGTAAACGCGATGTGCGTCGGCCTGATCGACCACGACAAGATTCAAAAAGGGGTGGCGACGGGCGTCGGCAACCCGGTTATCTACGTGGGGGCCAGCACCGGCCGGGACGGCATCCACGGCGCGACATTCGCCTCCGAGGAATTGAACGACGAGTCGGAGAAAAAGCGGCCGGCTGTACAGGTAGGCGACCCGTTCATGGAAAAACTGCTGCTGGAAGCATGCCTGGAGCTGATCGACACCGGCATCGTCGTCGGCATTCAGGACATGGGCGCGGCTGGACTCACCTGCTCCAGCGCGGAGATGGCCTCCAAGGCGGGCAACGGCATCGAGATGAACCTCGACCTGGTCCCGCAGCGGGAGGCGGGCATGTCCGCTTACGAGATGATGCTCTCCGAATCCCAGGAGCGCATGCTGGTCGTCGTGGAAAAAGGCAAGGAAGCAGAAGCGATCGCCATTTTTGACAAGTGGGGCCTGGCTTCGGCAGTTGTCGGCCGTGTGACGGACGACGGCATGCTGCGCCTGCTGCACCACGGCGAAGTAGTGGCGGAAGTGCCGGTCAAGACCCTGGCGGATGACGCGCCGGTCTACCACAGACCGTCGGCTGTGCCGGCGTACTACGAAGCGAACGCCAACGTCGATCCGGTGGCGGCCATCCCCGAACCGGCTGACGCCAACGAAACGCTGAAAGCCCTGCTGTCTCAGCCGACGATCGCCAACAAGGCGTGGGTATACGAACAGTACGACCACATCGTCCGCGCCAATACCGCGGTCAAACCGGGTTCGGACGCGGCCGTGGTAATGATTCGCGGCACCCGCAAGGCACTGGCGATGAGCACGGATTGCAACGGCCGTTACGTCTACCTCGACCCGCAGGTGGGCGGCGCAATCGCCGTGGCGGAAGCGGCCCGCAACGTGGTATGTTCCGGTGCCGAACCGCTGGCGATCACCGACTGCCTCAACTTTGGCAATCCCGAGAAGCCGGAGGTGTTCTGGCAGTTTGAAAAAGCGGTCGACGGCATGAGCGAAGCCTGCCTCGCGCTGAACACACCGGTCATCGGCGGCAATGTGTCGTTTTACAACGAACGCAGCGGCGACGCCATTTACCCGACGCCGACCATCGGCATGGTTGGCCTGATTGCGGACGTCGATCACATCACCACCCAGGATTTCCAGGCCGAAGGGGACGCGATTATCCTCCTCGGGGAGACCTACGCCGAACTGGGCGGCAGCGAGTATCAAAAATGGGCGACAGGCTCCATCTCGGGACGTCCGCCGCACATTGACCTGGCAAAAGAAGCGGCCGTGCAGAAACTGGTGTACGACGCCATTCGCCAGGGGCTGGTAAAATCGGCGCACGATCTGTCGGAAGGGGGACTTGGCGTCGCATTGGCGGAATCGTGCTTTGGCAACGAGATCGGCGCAACCGTTTCGCTTGAGTCCGACCTGCGCAGTGACGTGCTGCTGTTCAGCGAGTCGCAATCGCGCATTCTGCTCAGCGTCGCACAGGAACAAAAGGACGCCGTGCTGGCGCTGGCAAAAGAACGGGGTGTGCCGGCACAGGTAATTGGAACGACTAGCGGCAAGCGACTGGTGGTGAACGTCAACGGAACGGAAGTGATCCATGCGCCGCTTGCCGATTTGAAAGCCGCTTGGAAGGATGCGATTCCATGTTTGATCGGTTGATCTGGGACAAACTGAACGAAGAATGCGGCGTCTTTGGCATCTACAACCACCGGGAAGCAGCCCCGCTGACCTATCTGGGGCTGCACGCCCTGCAGCACCGCGGCCAGGAGAGCGCGGGCATCTGCGCCTCCGACGGTGAAAAGTGGTACAAGCACCGCGGCATGGGGCTGGTCTCGGAGGCGTTTGGCAAGGGCGACCTGGAAAAGTTTCGCGGCCATATCGCCATCGGCCACACGCGTTACACCACGGCCGGGGCGAGCAAGATCGAAAACGCGCAGCCGCTCTTTTTCCGCTACGCGCACGGCAGCATGGCCGTCGCCCACAACGGCAACCTGGTCAACGCCTCTGTGCTGCGAAAAGAGCTGGAGGCCATGGGTTCCATTTTCCAGACGACGAGCGACACCGAAGTGATCGCCCACCTGATCGCCCGTTCGCAAAGCCGCGATCTGGCGGAAGCGGTCCGGGAAGCGCTGCAGCACATCAAGGGCGCATATGCGCTTTTGGTGATGAACGAGCGGCAGCTCATTATTGCGCTCGACCCGAACGGTCTGCGTCCGCTGTCGCTCGGCCGTCTGGGCGACGCCGTCTGCGTAGCCTCCGAGACGTGCGCCTTTGACATCATCGGCGCAGAGTATTGGCGCGACGTCCGGCCGGGCGAGCTGATCATCATCGACGAGGACGGCATCCGCGAGACGACGTTTACGGACAAAACCGTCCGTTCCATCTGTACGTTTGAGTACATTTACTTCGCCCGTCCGGACAGCGACATCGACGGGATCAACGTGCACATGGCCCGCAAGCGGCTGGGCAAGCAGCTCGCGCTGGAGGCGCCGGTGGAGGCCGACGTGGTGACGGGCGTGCCCGATTCCAGCATCTCGGCGGCCATCGGCTTCGCGGAGGCGACCGGCATTCCCTACGAGATCGGGTTGATTAAAAACCGCTACGTGGGACGCACCTTTATCCAGCCGACGCAGGAACTGCGGGAACGGGCCGTACACCTGAAGCTGTCCGCCGTGCGCAAGGTGGTGGAAGGCAAGCGGGTGGTGATGATCGACGATTCGATTGTGCGCGGCACGACCAGCAGCCGCATTGTCCGCATGCTGCGCGAGGCGGGGGCGCGGGAAGTGCACGTGCGGGTAAGTTCGCCGCCGGTGAAAAATCCCTGCTTCTACGGCATCGACACATCCACCCGGGACGAACTGATCGCCGCCACCAAATCGGTCGAAGAGATTCGCCGCATCATCGGCGCGGACTCGCTGGCTTTTTTGTCGGTGGAGGGCATGATCGAAGCGATCGGCCGTACGGACGCGGCTCCCAACAACGGCCACTGCCTGGCCTGCTTCACCGGCCAGTATCCCACGGAGATTGAATTTGAGGCGGCACTGCCGGCAGACAAGTGTTAAGAGGGTGAAACCATGAGCGAAGCATACAAGCAAGCAGGCGTCGACATCGAGGCGGGCAACGAAGCGGTAGAGCGGATGAAAAAGCATGTGAAGCGGACGTTCCGTCCCGAGGTGCTGACTGATTTGGGCGGATTTGGCGCGTTGTTTCGCCTGGATGTGTCCCGGTACAAAAAACCGGTGCTCGTCTCGGGCACGGACGGCGTGGGCACCAAGCTGAAGCTCGCGTTTGCCATGGACAAACACGACACAATCGGCATCGACGCCGTGGCGATGTGCGTCAACGACGTAGTCGTGCAGGGAGCGGAACCGCTCTTTTTCCTCGATTACCTGGCCTGCGACAAAGTGATTCCGGAAAAGATCGAGGCAATCGTCAAGGGCATCGCCGACGGCTGCGCCCAGGCAGGCTGCTCGCTGATCGGCGGGGAGACGGCGGAAATGCCGGGCATGTACGCGGAAGGCGAGTACGACATCGCCGGGTTTACCGTCGGTGTCGCGGACGAAGATAAGCTGATCACCGGTGCTGATGTAAAGCCGGGTGACGTGCTGGTGGGGCTTGCCTCCAGCGGCGTGCACAGCAACGGCTTTTCCCTCGTGCGCAAAGTGCTGCTGGCGGATCGGGGAATGTCGCTACACGACCATGTGGACGAGCTCGGCAAAACACTGGGGGAAGAGCTGCTGACGCCGACCCGGATTTACGTCAAGCCGATTCTTTCGCTGCTCCAGTCTTATGAGATCAAGGCGATGGCCCACATCACCGGCGGCGGCTTCACGGAAAACATTCCGCGCGTCCTGCCCGAGGGAACGCAGGCGGTGATCGACGTCGGTTCCTGGCCGGTGCTGCCGATTTTCCGGCTGGTGCAGGAGGCGGGCAGCATCAACCCGGCCGACATGTACCGCACGTTCAACATGGGCATCGGGATGGTGCTGGTCGTCAAACAGGACGACGTCGTCAACGTGATCGGCACGCTGCAGCAAATGGGCGAACAGCCGTACCTGATCGGTCAAATTCGGGCGGGCGAGCGGCGCGTCGTCTACAACGGGGTGACGTGGTGAAACGGATGGCCATTTTTGCCTCGGGCAGCGGTTCCAATTTTGAAGCAATCGTGCAGGCGACGAAAAGCGGCCGGCTGGAAGGCGCGGAAGTGGTACTGCTCGTCTGTGACAAGCCGGGAGCCAAAGTGCTGGAGCGGGCGGCGCGATTGGGCGTGGAAGCGTTCGCGTTTGAGCCGAAAGCGTACCCGGACAAGGCGGCGTTTGAGGCAGAAATCGTCGCCGAGCTGTGCAGGCGGGACGTCGAGCTGGTCGTGCTGGCCGGGTACATGCGGTTGGTGGGGCCGACGCTCTTGTCCGCCTATGAAGGACAGATCATCAACCTGCATCCCTCGCTGCTGCCGGCCTTTCCCGGCAAGGATGCGATCGGGCAGGCTCTCGCCTACGGGGTGAAGGTAACGGGAGTAACGGTACATGTCGTCGATGCCGGTCTGGATACCGGACCGATAATCGCGCAGGTTCCCGTGACGGTGCACGAGACGGATACGGCAGAAAGCCTCGCTGCCCGGATTCATGAAGTGGAGCACGAACTGCTGGTCGACGTGATCGGACGACTGCTGACCGGCCGGATGAGGCTGGAAGGGCGGCACGTGCGGCTGGAGAAATAACAGCGGCCCTCTGCGACGGGTGTGATTCCCGTGGCGGAGGGCCTTTTTTGTTTCGTGCCATAGGGGCCTACTTATACGTATTTGTTCCGTCCCGCCCCGACAGCGGCGATCGTCATCAGCAGGCTGACCGCCAGCAGCGTCAGCAGGGGGAACGTCCACGAACCGGTCCAATCGTAGAAAAGTCCGATCAGGATCGGCCCGACGGCGGCCAGCAAATACCCTACGGACTGCGACATACCGGACAGAGCGGAAGCCTGATGCGTGTCCGTTGTTCGCAGGACGATCATCGTCATCGCCAGGCTGATGCTGGCTCCCAGCCCGATGCCGAGCAGCACCAGTGATCCAAACAGCAGCAGGCTGTTTTCACCGACCAGCAGCCCGCCGAATCCGGCCAGAAAGCACAGACCGATCACCAGGGCCATGCCCATCTGGTTGGTCATGCGGGTGGCCAGCACCGGTGCCAGGAATGTGGCCGGCAGACTGATAAACTGCAGGATCGAGAGCATCCAACCGGCGGTGGAAGTGCTCATGCCGTGGTGATGGAGGATTTCCGGCAGCCAGGCAATGGTGCAGTAAAACGCAAACGACTGCAATCCCATGAATACGGTAACCTGCCAGGCCAGCGGTGAACGCCAGAGTCGGCTGCTGTCGGACGCTTTGCCCTGGTCGCCTGTGATGTGGACGGATGCACGGAGCTGCGGCAGCCACACAACCAGCGCGACGAGGGTCAGCAGGGACCAGCAGGCCAGCGCTCCCTGCCATCCGAGACGCAGCGCCTGGGCCAGCGGGACGCTAAGACCGGACGCCAGCGCAGCGAGGGTGCCCATCGCCGTGGTGTACACACTCGTCATCAGTCCGATCCTGTCCGGAAACCGCTGCTTGACGAGCCCCGGCAGCAGCACGTTGGAAATGGCGATTCCCAAGCCGATCAGGCCCATGCCGGCAAATAACGCGGCAGTCCCCCCGAGCGAGCGGAGGATGATGCCGACGAGCAAGATACACAGTCCCGCCCAGATGGTCCGTTCATTCCCGTAGCGTTCTGCGATCTTTGGAGCGATCGGGGACAGGACGGCAAAGGCGATGAGCGGCAGCGTGGTCAAAAAACCCGCCATGCTGCCGGACAGGCCTGTATCCGTTCGGATGGAGCCGATCAGCGGCCCTACGGAGGTGAGGGCGGGGCGCAGGTTGAAGGCGACGAGAATGATGCCCGCGACAAGCAGCATGTTTCCCGTGGGTAGCGGACGGGAAGCGACGTCATCACGATTGGTCATGAAAGGATTCCTCCAGACGTTTCATCTCCGGTACTTCCATTAGTGTACGCAGTAAAAGTTGTTAATTCTTTACGGTATGCACAATTCCCTTCCCGTACACCCATGATGCACCCATTACGGACTTTGTCTGCACACCGGGCTATTTTGGAAAAAACGGTCCCCACCCGGGCGTTTGCTACATACAGTAGTACGAAAGCGGAAAAAAGGAGGGGGCCCACATGGGCGATTTGATATCCGATCTGCTGGGTAAGCTGAGCAAGAAAACAGGACGGAACTGGACGATGGAGGATATCGTGCGGCTGGCGCAAAAGCTGCCGAAGGGAGGGAATGGAAACCTGGATGAAGTGTTTGACGAACTGTCAGACATGGGGCTCAATCTGAGCGAGGAAACGCGGGTGAAGGTGAAGGAACAGTTGAAGGACGGTAAACCCCCATCGCTCGAATCCATCAGCGCGCTGGCGAACAGGCAGGCACAGGGAACAAACACCCCGAAGAAAGAGGTGTCGCATGCCAGTGCAAAAGTGAAAAGCGATCCGCTTGCCGAACGATTGAGAAAATGGCAGGACGGGAGAAAGAAAAGGCGATAGACGTGTAATGCAAACGAAGCGCAGTCTCGCGTGCCTTGGCACGATGCGGCTGCGTTCGTTTTTTTGGGAGGAAACCTTGATAAAAACGTACAATTATGTTTTAATTAACTTATAATGTTCGTGTTTTCTATATTCTTTCCAATAATATCAGGAGGTTCTATCCGTGAGTGTGAAAAAGGCACTGATCAGCGTTTCCGACAAGACAGGGTTGATTCCGTTTGCGCGCCGTTTGGCTGATGCCGGCGTGGAGATCATCTCCACCGGGGGTACGGCGACCATGCTGAAAGAAGCGGGCATTCCGGTTATCGGCATTTCCGAAGTGACCGGTTTCCCTGAGATTCTCGACGGGCGCGTCAAAACGCTGCATCCGAACATCCACAGCGGCCTCTTGGCTGTGCGCGACAATGAAGCCCACCGGAAGCAGCTGAACGACCTGCAGATTGAAACGATTGATCTGGTTGTTGTCAACCTGTATCCTTTTAAGCAGACGATCGCCAAACCGGACGTGACGTTTGCGGAGGCGATTGAGAATATTGACATCGGCGGGCCGACCATGCTGCGTGCGGCTGCGAAAAACCACCAGTACGTCACTGTAGTGGTGGACGCCGCCGACTACGAGCAGGTAGCCACGGAAATCGAGCAGAATGGGGATACGTCCCTGGATACGCGCCGCCGTCTGGCCGCCAAGGTGTTCCGCCACACGGCTGCGTACGACGCGCTGATCTCCCGCTATCTGAGCGAACAGGTGGGCGACTTCCTGCCGGAAAGCTACACAGTGACCTACGAAAAAGCGCAAGATCTGCGTTACGGCGAAAATCCGCATCAGCGGGCCGCATTCTACCGCGAGCCGCTGGCAGGCGGAGCCAGCATCGCACGTGCCCAACAGCTTCACGGCAAAGAGCTTTCCTACAACAACATCAACGACGCTGACGCCGCTCTGGCCATCGTGCGCGAGTTTGCCGAACCTGCCGTGGTCGCGGTGAAACACTCCAACCCGTGCGGCGTAGGCATCGGTGCCGACATTCGCGAAGCCTACCAAAAGGCGTACGAGGCTGATCCCGTTTCCATCTTTGGTGGCATCGTGGCGGCCAATCGTCCTGTGGACCGCGACACTGCCCTGCTGATGAAAGAAACGTTTTTGGAAATCATCCTCGCGCCTGATTTCACCGAAGAAGCGCTGGCCGTGCTGACCGAGAAGAAAAACCTGCGCCTGCTGCGCATCCCCTCGCTGAACGAGTCCCGGGAAGCCGCGCAGGGATTCCGCATCGCGCCGGTGGCGGGCGGAGCGCTGGTGCAGGACTACGACGTGAAACAACTGGACGATGCCGATATCCGCGTGGTGACCGACAAACAGCCGACCGCCGAAGAACTGGCGCAGCTGAAATTCGCCTGGAAGGTCGTCAAGCACGTCAAGTCGAACGCCATCGTGCTCGCCAAGGATAACATGACGATCGGCGTGGGCGCTGGCCAGATGAACCGCGTCGGTGCTGCCGGCATTGCCATCGCTCAGGCGGGAGAAAAAGCGAAAGGGGCTGTGCTGGCCTCCGATGCCTTCTTCCCGATGCCGGACACCGTAGAAGCGGCAGCGAAGGCAGGTATTACAGCGATCATTCAGCCGGGCGGTTCGGTCCGCGACCAGGACTCCATTGACGCCTGCAACCGCCATGGCATCGCGATGGTGTTTACCGGTGTACGCCATTTCAAACACTAATCGCTGACGAATTGATGAGAGCGAAAGAGAAAAGCGGATTTGTCAGAACCGCTGACAGGAGGGAGTACGCATGAACGTACTGGTAATCGGCGGCGGGGGCCGCGAACACGCCATCGTCTGGAAGTTGGCGCAAAGTCCCAAGGTGAAAAAGATTTTCTGCGCGCCTGGCAACGGCGGTACGGCGCTGTTGGCGGAAAACGTGCCGATTCCCGTTGACGATTTTGCCGCCCTGGCCCAGTTTGCCAAAGACGAGGGGGTTGACCTGACAGTGGTCGGTCCGGAAGACCCGCTGTTGGGCGGAATCGTCGACTTTTTCACGGAGCGCGGCCTGCCGATCTTCGGGCCGACTGCGCAGGCAGCGAAGATCGAAGGCAGCAAAAGTTTTGCCAAGCATCTGATGAAGCGCTATGGCATCCCGACGGCCCGGTACGAGTCGTTTCTCGACTACGAGTCGGCCCTGGCCTACGTGCGTGAACAGGGGGCGCCGATCGTGGTCAAAGCGGACGGACTGGCAGCCGGCAAAGGGGTGGTCGTTGCGGAAACGCTGGAAGCAGCGGAAGCGGCGCTCTACCGGATTATGAAGGAAGGCGTGTTTGGCCAGGCGGGGGCGCGCGTGGTGATCGAGGAGTGCATGCGCGGCGAAGAGCTGTCCCTGCTGTCGTTTGTCGACGGGGAAACGGTCAAGCCGATGGTGACTTCCCAGGACCACAAGCGCGTCTTTGACGGTGACCAGGGCCCCAACACCGGCGGCATGGGCACCTATGCGCCTGTGCCGCACATGTCGGCAGAGCTGGTGGAGCAGATCGTGGAGACGATCGTCAAACCGATGGCCCGCGGCATGGCACAGGACGGCATCCCGTTTAGGGGCGTGCTTTACACGGGCCTGATGATCACGGACGAGGGGCCGAAGGTCGTGGAGTTCAACGCCCGCTTCGGCGATCCGGAAACGCAGGTGATCCTGCCGCTTTTGGAGACCGATCTGGTAGACATCTGCACGGCTGCCATCCAGGGGGAACTGGCATCGGTCGACGTAAAGTGGAAGCAGGAAAGTGCGGTATGCGTCGTCATGGCCGCTCCCGGGTATCCGGGTGAATACCCCAAGGGCGAGCTGATCAGCGGCTTGGAAAAGGCGGGCGAGTCCGTCACCGTGTTCCACGCCGGCACCAAACAGACGGAGCAAGGCATTGTCACCAGCGGCGGCCGTGTCCTCGGCGTGACCGGGACAGGACGAACGCTGGAAGATGCGCGTGCTCGGGCATACGCTGCCGTTGAGCAGATCAGCTTCGCGGGTGCGCATTACCGCCGGGACATCGCAGACAGGGCGCTGCGCAGACGCTAGATTCGTGCCAATCGCGACCTGTATGGCAAAAAAAGGGAGATCCGTCCGGTTATTGACGGTATCTCCCTTTCTTCTTGTTCGCAGCGTACATAAAGTAGCCCATGACGGCGACACAGCCGATGATCAAGGCAAAGACAAACGCATTGTGGGAAAACCATTCGTATAGCGGAGGTCCGACAAGTGACATGGGCTGTCCCTCCTAGGAATAAGTTGGCTCGAGATGTTCGTCGCGGCTGTGGCGGTCGTCCGTTTTTTTGGCGCGCTCTTCGTTGCGGGAAGCTTCCTCGGCCTGGCGGTAGGAGACGTACTCCTTAACAGCCGCTTCGAGCTGTTTGTCTTCGGCCGACAGTTTGGTTTGCTCCTGCTTGGGAGCCGTGCCGCTGACCGGTTTCCCCGCCTGGTTCCTCATGTCCTTGGCTTTGCTGAGCATGTTTTGCATTCCGGCGCGATCGCAGCTGTTGACACCCATCGCGTACAGCATCGGACAAAAGCGGGTGACGCCTTCTGCCACCTTCATGGCTGACAGCGCCATTAACAGCCAGGGAGTGCGGTACGGGCGGCGGCTCATCCTGCCGACGCCGTAGGCCAGCCCCAACAGGCCGACAGTGATGCGGATCAGAGCATCCACGGTTCCGACGTTTTTTTGCATGGTTGTTCCTCCTGTCCTAACAGTTCCTGTTGGTAGTGTGTGCCGGGCGGAAAAAATCACGCGAGGGAATTGTTGTTAACAGAGGGGTTGGATACAGGAGTCCGGCAGGCGAACGGAGAAGTGTACACAGGAAGTGAGCGAGCGTTCGCTAGGAAACGGCTGCTCTGGCAGAGGATTCTCTATCCGTGCGCCAAACAGGGAAAGGAGTGCATACCATGCGAGTCCGTCCGATCAACGAAAAGGCTTACCTGCATCTGTTACGGGTGGCGAAGCGGCAGGCCCCTGCCGACATGTGGATCAAGGGAGCGCGGGTGCTGCAGGTGTATACCAAGGAATGGCGGGAGGTGAATGTCGTCGTCGCCGGAGAACGGATCGCCTATGTGGGGGAAAAGGAGCCGGAGGTGGCCGAACATACGGTTGTGGTAGACGCAGCTGGGATGTACGCGGTGCCGGGGTACATGGAGCCGCACGCCCATCCGTTTCAGTGGTACAATCCGTTCTCGCTGGCCGACTTCGCACTGGAGCGGGGAACGACAACCCTGGTGTCTGACACGATGATGCTGATGAGCCTGCCGTTTGCGCAGGTGGCACAGATCATGGAGCGGCTGTCGGCCCATCCGGTCAAGCAGTTTTTCTGGGGTCGGCTCGATCCGCAGCGGAGGCGGTCACATGCAGAGCCGCCGTTTGACCGGGCAGGGCTGGCGCGAATGCTGGAGCATCCGCTGGTCGTCCAGGGCGGGGAACTGACCGACTGGCAAGGCGTGTTGAACGAAGACGAGACCCTGCTGTTTGGACTCAAGCACGCCCGCGATCTTGGCAAACGGATCGAAGGACACCATCCGGGAGCGTCGGTGGAGACCCTGAACACAGCGGCTGCCGCCGGGATCACCGCCTGCCACGAGAGCATCACGGCGGAGGAGTTGTTGCGCCGCCTGCAGTTGGGGATGTATGTCGCACTGCGCCACTCCTCCATCCGGCCGGACCTGCCGGAATTGGTTCGCGGCTGGCTGGAGATGGGACTGCCCTGGTCGCCCCGCATGATGCTGACATCGGACGGCAGCACGCCGCCGATGCACCGGCACGGCCTGATGGATTACACGATAAAAGTGGCGATCGAAGCGGGCATGCCGCCGGAAGAGGCCTACGTGATGGCGACGCTCAATCCTGCCGTCTACTACGGCATGGACGCCGAAATCGGGGGGATTGCCCCAGGTCGACTCGCCGACGTTCTGCTGCTTACTCGTCCGGAGGAGCCGACGCCCGAGCTGGTCATCGCCAACGGACGGCGGGCGGCGGAAAAAGGGCGGCTGCTGGTGCCCACGGTGCTGCCTCATTGGGAGCAGTACGAGTTTCCGCCCGTCGACCGGCTGGGCAGGGACGTGGGAGCGGACGCGTTTCGACTTCGCCACACGGGCGGACCGCTGCCGGTCCTGCACATGCGCAATGCGGTCATTACCACACTGGAGCGGGAGGAACTGCCGGCAGACCGGGATGGCTGCGTTTCGCTGGAGAACGATCCCGAGCTGGCGGTAATCTGCTGTCTCAATCCTGACCGGGAGCGGCTGACACAGGCGCTGGTAAGGGGATACGGCCGTTCGCTGGAGGCACTGGTCAGCACCTACACGGCCTCTGACGACTGGCTGGTCATCGGGCGCAACCCGGAGGCCATGGCGGAAGCGCTGCGGCGCGTCCGGCAGATTGGCGGAGGCGTGGTCATGATCGACGGGGGACGGGTGATCTGCGAATGTCCGCTGCCGCTCGCCGGAAAGTTTTCTCCCGCGCCGATGGACGACGTCATCCGCATGGCGGAATCGCTGACCGACCTGTTGCGGGACAAGGGGTACGCGCATTTGGACCCGCTCTATTCGTTGCTGTTTTTTACCGCCACCCATTTGCCGTATGCCCGGCTTACCGCCGAGGGGATCGTCGATGTGAAGTCGGGGGCCGTTTTGGTGCCGTCCATTCCCCTTCCATGAGGAAAACATGTTTTCGGCAAAGGAATGTCTTCGCAAACATCAATTACTTCACCTTAGTAAAGTATTGATATATTTATTTGGATTTAATACAGCTTCATCTTTACGCTGTTATATGTATAAAAAATATGTTTATTGAAAATACCATTATTCATCTCTTGTAAAATTCCTGATATATTTTACAATTAAGAAAGGCCAGACAGGAACGGTCCTGTGAGACGTTTGGCCCATGTCGGGTATCCTCCCTGGGTGGACGTTTTACGGGCCGCCAAGTGATTTCATGGGTGGCGGTGGACGGGTGGTTCTGATATGATTATGTTAACCTGTCCCGCCGTGGAAGGGGTGCTTTGCTCGAGAAAAGAATACCTGTGACGGAAAAGGGGACGGTTTCATCGTTGTATTCGTCGATCCAAAATGAGCAGCCGGCTCCGGTATCGCAGGATACGTTGCTTAAATAGGGCCAGACATCGCAGACTACCGAACAAGCCTCTTTCAACCCGGGGCGACACTCAGGTGTGCGCCCTTTCTGTTTGAGGAGTTGTCCAGTGCGCGGACAAGCCTTTCGCTGACGGTACGACCGCTCACACAAAGACAGCGCGTCAGGCAAAAAAGCAGCGGTTGTCCCGACAGCCGCCGGGCGGCAAGTCGTTTTTTTGATCGCCGAATACAGAAAATTTACAATTACCGCAAGTTTACAAAGGAATGAGGGATGGGAAAGTATGCTGCTCGACATTTTGCCTCAGGTGTTGGTTGACGGCTTGACGCTGGGCTTCATGTACGCCGTCGTTGCGCTCGGCTACACCATGGTGTACGGGATTTTGGAGTTCATCAACTTCGCGCACGGTGAGATTTTCATGGTGGGCGCCTTTGTGGGGACGGAGGTCCTGCTGATTACGGACGCCCTGGGAGCGCTGGAGGGGATGAATCCGTTTGTCGCACTGTTTATAACCCTGCTGATCGCGATGGCCATTACCGGAGCCCTCGGCGTCGGGATTGAGCGGGTAGCCTACCGTCCGTTGCGCGGTGCGCCGCGGCTCGTTCCGCTGATTTCCGCGATCGGCGTGTCGTTCCTGCTGCAGGATCTCGTCCGGTTTACGGAAGCGATTGCCCGCAACGAATTTTATCTGAACAGTCCCATTCTTTTTTCAGGTTCCATCCCGTTGGGCAGCATCGCCGCGATTCCGACGAAGGCGTTGATCGTCATCGTGCTCGCCATTGTGATGATGATATCGCTGACCTTGTTCATCAACAAGACCAAGTGGGGTATCGCCATGCGGGCTGTTGCGCAGGACCAGTCAACAGCGTCGCTGATGACCATTAACGTGGACAAAGTCATTATGCTTACCTTTTTGATCGGTTCCAGCCTGGGCGGCGCAACCGGGGTACTGTTCGCGCAGAACTACGGCACGATTGACCCCTACATCGGCTTTATTCTCGGTCTCAAGGCGTTTACCGCAGCCGTTCTCGGCGGTATCGGCAACATCCGCGGCGCGATGGTGGGCGGTGTTCTGCTTGGCTTGCTGGAGTCCCTGTCCGGCGCGTACATGGGTCCGCTGACCGGCGGAGCGTTTGGCGCCGAGTACAAAGACGTGTTTGCGTTCAGCATTTTGATTCTCGTGCTTCTGTTCAAACCGGAAGGCCTGTTTGGCGAAGCCGTAAAAGAGAAAGTGTAGGTGAAACGCATGGCAAACATGGTATGGAAGTCGTTCAAAGGGATTCCGCTTCCGGTTACGCTGATTTGGATCGCTGGCTTTTCGGCCGCACTGCACTTCTTGGACAAATCGGTCATCGCGTTTCTGGGAATCTTGTCCTCCATTGTTTTGATCTACTACACCAACGCCTCCAGCAAGGTCCGCATGCTCATCGGAGCACTGGTGCTGTTAATCATCATTCCGCTGGTGGCGGGGGACAACCGCTACTACATGGAAGTGGCTTCGCAGGTGGGCATCTACGTGGCCATGGCGCTCGGCCTGAACATCGTGGTCGGATTTGCCGGACTGCTTGACCTCGGCTACGTCGCCTTTTTCGCCGCCGGTGCGTACGCGTACGCGATTTTTTCCACGTCCCAGGCCAACCAGTTCATCCCCGGCGACCTGTTTCCGCTGTCGGGCGAGTGGTTCTGGCCGTTCCTCATCGTCGGCTTGATCGTGGCGGCAATCTTCGGGATATTGCTCGGTCTGCCGGTCTTGCGGGTGAAAGGGGACTACCTGGCCATTGTCACGCTGGGGTTTGGTGAAATTATTCGGATTATTTTCAATAACCTGGACAAACCCATCAACATCACCAACGGCCCGCAGGGGATCACTCCGATCCCGCAGCCGGAATTGTTGGGAATGAAGATGGGCACGCCGTTCCACTTCTATTTTATCGTGTTAGTCGTCATCGCCTTTATCGTCCTGGCCAACTTCCGCTTTGAAAACTCGCGCATCGGCCGCGCCTGGATCGCGGTGCGGGAAGACGAACTGGCGGCCCAGTCCATGGGCATCTCCCTGCTGAACACCAAGCTGGCCGCGTTTGCCACGGGCGCTTCCTTCGCCGGTGTGGTCGGCGTCATCTTTGCCGCCAAGCAGACGTTTATCGATCCGACCTCGTTTACGCTGATGGAGTCGATCGGGATTCTCGTCATGGTCATCCTCGGCGGCAGCGGAAGCATCCCTGGCGTGGTATTGGGGGCGGCATTCGTCACGGTGCTGCAGGTGCAGCTGCTGAAAGAGCTCTCCAATTTCCTCCACTCGCTGCAACAGGCGGGCGTCATCAATCTGCCGAACCAGTTGGATCCGTCCAAGTTCCAGCGGTTGATCTTTGGCATCATGTTGATCCTCGTGGCGCTCTACCGTCCCAACGGTTTGATTCCGGCGAAGCGCAAGAAGACCGATCTCGACGCCATCCGGACAAGCAAATTGGGCGAAAACCGTCTGGGGATCCTGAGCAGGCTGGCGAAAGGCAAGCTGTCGCAGGGCAACCAGTCGTAGCGTACAAGGAGGGAGCATCATTATGGCACTGTTGGAAGCAATCGGCTTGACAAAGCGCTTCGGCGGTCTGGTCGCCAATCAGGACGTCACCGTCAAGATTGAGAAGGGGACGATTACGGCGGTCATTGGACCGAACGGGGCCGGGAAAACCACATTTTTCAACATGATCACCGGCTTTTACGAGCCGGACGAGGGCGATGTCCTGCTGGACGGGAAAAGCATCAAGGGACTGCGGCCGGACCAGATTGCCGAGCGGGGCATCACCCGCACGTTCCAAAACATCCGCTTGTTCAAGCAGATGACCGCCTTGGAAAACGTGATGGTGGGTACGCACAGCCGGCTGACGGCAGGACTCTTGGGCATCCTGTTCAACGTCAAGCGGGTGCGCGAAGAGGAAGAGCGGGCCCGCGTCGAGGCCTATCAACTCCTGGAATACGTCGGGATCGCCCACGTCGCCAACGAAGAGGCCGGCAGTCTGCCGTACGGCTTGCAGCGCCGCCTGGAGATCGCCCGCGCGCTGGCGACCAATCCGCAAATCATTCTGCTGGACGAGCCGGCGGCGGGGATGAATCCGCGCGAAACAGCGGAGATGACGGAGTTTATCCGCCGGCTGAAAAACGAACTGGAACTGACCATCATCCTGATTGAACACGACATGAAGCTGGTCATGGGCCTGAGCGAATACATCCACGTGTTGGATTACGGACGCAAAATCGCCGAGGGAACGCCGGAGCAAATCCGCAACAATCCCAGAGTCATCGAGGCGTACCTGGGCAAAAGCGCGTCGGAAGTGTCGTAAGCGGGGGAGGAATCACAGATGGCATTGTTGGAACTGCATAACGTACACACCTATTACGGCGGCATCCACGCGTTAAAGGGGCTGAGCATCCAGGTCAACCAAGGGGAAGTGGTGACGCTGATCGGCTCCAACGGGGCAGGCAAGTCGACCACGCTGAAGACGATCTGCGGCCAGACGCGCGCACGGGAAGGCAAAATCCTCTTTGACGGCAAGGACATCACCCAAATGCGCACGCATGAAATCGCCCTGCTGGGTATCGCCCACGTGCCGGAGGGGCGGCGCATTTTCCCCAAGCTGACCGTGCGGGAGAACCTGGAGATGGGCGCCTTCTCCGTAACGGACAAGAATCTGATCGAGGAAGGAATTGAGCGGGCATTTCGCTACTTTCCCCGGCTGAAAGAGCGGATCAACCAAAAGGGCGGCACGATGTCCGGCGGGGAGCAGCAGATGCTGGCCATCGCACGCGGCCTGATGATGAAGCCGAAGATTTTGATGCTGGACGAGCCGTCCATGGGGCTGGCGCCGATTCTGGTCGAACAGATTTTTGACATCATCACGGAGCTGAATAAGGAGGGCATGACGATCCTGCTCGTGGAGCAAAACGCCAACCAGGCGCTCTCCGTGGCCCATCGCGGCTACGTCATCCAGACGGGAGAGATCATCCTGCAGGATGAGGCGGCCACCCTGCTGGCAAACCCGCAGGTGCGGGAAGCGTACCTTGCATAGAAGTGAAGCACCGATGGAGTCTAATGACTCCATCGGTGTTTTTTGTAACGAAATGGAAATTTCTTCGTCTCCTCGTATAGACGCACAGGTTTGCAGGACGATTCGACATCAGAGTTGGAACGTACCTCTCTGCAAACGATGTGAGTCGTGAGGAATATGGCTGTTCCAAAAACGGTCCACGTGAAAGGGTGCATGTCGATGATGAACAAAAAATCCATCATGTTGTCTGTGATAGCCGCTGCCAGTGTCGCTGCCGGCGGATACCTTTTCGTAAATGCCAATCAACCTGCATCCGACCAGGCAACTCAATGGCAAGCAAACGTTCACGGGGCTGAACAAAAGGAGAAGGCGGGAACTGCGATAAATATAAGAGGAGATGTTAATGAGAGTTTTTCCAGTATCGAACAGTTGAAGGACAACTCTGAATTGATTGCAGAGGTTGAAATTGAAAAGGCGGACAGCTTCCAATACAAACACGTTGTGTTTACGTTGAGTGAAGCGAAACTGCTGCATGTCTATAAAGGAGAGGTCCAAAACGGAGAAACCATCAAGATTCTCGAAACCGGCGGATATAAGGATGGAAAGGAATACACGTTTGAAGGCAACAAGGCATTTACGGAAAAGGAGACGGCGATTGTCTTTTTGGAAAAGTACGAAGGGCCGATTGCTGATGACGCTTATGTAATAGCGGGAGTGTATCAAGGGAAATTTGTAACAGACGGTCAGACAGTACAACCGCCCAATGGCGTAGAAAAGGGGCTGCAGGTAAAAACCATGGAAGAGTTGGACTTGGAATAGCATGGTATCAGACGGCCAGCCAGGTGAATACTGGTTGGCCTTGTCGGTGGAGGAGATGGATGCGGGGCTGCGGCTGCTATACGGAGTGTAAAAGCCGTACATGCACTCCTGCATTTGACAGAACTTACTGACAAGCGTAGAGTATAGCAGTGTATGGAGGGGGAAGCGAGTGAACTCTGCGCGCACGTTGTTTGTCACAGGCATGATTCAAATTATCCCGGTCGCCGCCGCAGGGATCGTGGACGGGCTTGTGTTTGGCATCCTCGCCCGGCAGGCAGGTCTCGGCATCGCGGAAGCCTTGCTGTTTTCACTCCTCGTCAACGCAGGGTCGTCGCAGTTTGCCGCCGTCGGCCTGATCTCGCAGGGGATTGTGGGCTGGCCCATTCTGGTCTCCGCGGCTTTGCTGAACGCCCGTCACCTGCTGTACGGCCTGTCGCTCGGGCCCCACTTTCGCGGGACGCCACCGTGGAAGCTGTCGTTGATGGCGGCTGGCCTGAACGACGAGACGTACGCCCTGACATCCACCTATCTGGCGTCCGGCCAAAAGCCCAGCCTCTCCTTTTTTGCCGGTGCGAGCGCGGTCGACTATCTGATCTGGAACGCCAGCACGCTGGCCGGCGCCTGGTTTGGCGCGGTGTTTACGGAAACGGAGGCGTACGGCCTGGACTTTGCGTTTGTGGCCACGTTCCTTGGCTTTCTCGCAATTAATCTGCTCTCCCCGTTTCATGTGAAGGTGGCGGCCGGCGCTGCGGCTGTCGCCTGCCTCGCGTACTGGGGAGGCGGCGGGACGGCGGCGGTGATTGCCGGAACGCTGACGGCAGTGGTGATGGGAGCGGTGATCCGTGAACGATAAGGTGCTGCTGATCATTGTCTTGATGGCCGTGATTACCTATCTGACGCGGTTTCCCATGCTGCTGATCAGCTCGCGCTGGGAGATCCCCGACTGGCTCCGGCGCGGACTGGCCATGGTCCCGGTGGGGGTGTTCAGTTCGCTGACCGTGCCGCCCATTCTCTTTTATGGGAAAGACGGGCAGTGGAGTCCGGAGTACCTCGCGGCGGGGGTGGTTTCACTCGCCGTCGGCCTGTGGAGAAAGCAGGTCGTCTGGGCGCTGTTGGCCGGGGTGGGGGCGATTGTGCTGTGGCGGGCCCTTTTCTGAAGATCGGGAAGAGCGTGTAAAAAAAGGCGAGCTTGCGCATCAATGCAGGCTCGCCAGTTGTTTTTTGCCGGCGTACAGCGCCATCATGCTGAACAGAACGGCCAGCGCGCCCGCGTAAAACGGGACGTGCGGCGAGTACCACTCGGCCAGCTTGCCCGCCAGCCAGGGCGCGATCGCGCCGCCGACAAAACGGACGAAGCTGTAGGCGGAAGACGCGACGGCACGCTCCACCGGCGCGACGTCCATCACCGATGCGGTCAGGACGGTGTTGATAATGCCCAAAATCGCGCCGGCCAGGACGATAGCCAGCACCAGCGTCACTTGCGACGATACGCCCAATCCCATGGCCGTCAGGTCTGCGGACAACAGCAGCAGCATGGCGAACAGCGTGGGGACGGACCCGCAGCGCTCCTGCAGTTTCGGCGCCACGATCACCGAGGTGATGGCGAGCATCACGCCCCAGAAGAAAAACACGTATCCCAGGCTGTGTTCGTCCATGTGCAGCACAAACGGAGAAAACGCCAGCAGCGTAAAAAACCCGAAGTTGTACAGAAGCGCCGTCAGCGCCATGGTAAACAGGCCGCGGTGCCGCAACGCGCGGAACGGATCAAGGAGCGAGCTGCGCCGCTTCGGCTTGGGCACGTCGCTGAGCAGTACGAAGACAGCAAGCAGCGCGATCGCCATCAGCACGGCGACGCCGAAAAACGGCCCGCGCCAACTGATGCCCCCGAGCAGCCCGCCAAGCAGCGGCCCCACGGACATCCCCAGACCGATGGCCGCTTCGTACAGGACGATCGCTCCCGCTGTGCCGCCGCTGGCCACGCTGACAATCACCGCCAGGGCGGTGGAGATGAAAAAGGCGTTGCCCATTCCCCAGCCGGCGCGGAACCAGACGATCTGCATCACCGAATCGGACATGCCGCCGAGAAAGGAAAACAGGATGATGCCCGCCAGGCCGACCAGGAGCGTCGCCTTGGGTCCGATCCGGCTGGAGACCCATCCTGTGACCAGCATTGTCAAGCCGGTCATCAGCATGTAGCTGGTGAACAACAGGGATACTTCACTGGGCGTGGCATTCAGTTGGCTCGCAATCGCGGGCAGGATCGGGTCGACCAATCCGATCCCCATGAAAGCGACCACACAGGCAAACGCGACAGCCCAGGCTGATTTTGGCTGCTGCATGATGATGCGCCAGGCATGCGCGTGACTTTCCATTAGGAATCCTCCTTTTTGATTTCGATTTCTGTCTGCAGTTCCTGTTTTTTTCTGGCAATGCGGGTCAGCTTCTCATCGTAGTCGGCCAGCAGCTCCGAGAGTTTGTTCAGTTTGTCCTGCAGGAAGCCGCGCTTGGCCAGGAGCGTCCGTTCCAGTTCGGTCAGCAGGTTCAGCTTATCTTCGGTGGACACTTCCTGGTAATAGCCCTGCTTCAACAGCTCGTATTTGTGGGACAGGTCCATCATGTCCTTGATTTCCTGCAGCGACGCTCCCAACAGGTCGCGGGTGTTTTTGACGTGCAGGATGTGGGCGATGTCCTCATCCGTGTACATGCGGTATCCGCTCTCCGTTCGCCCGGACGGATTGACCAGCCCTAATTCCTCGTAATAGCGAAGCGCTCTTTTCGTAAGGCCGGTTTTTTTGGCTGTCTCCTCAATGCGGTACAACGGGCTCCCTCCCATACGCGTGTGTAATGGCACGACGACAAACAGACAAGGTTTATGATACAAAACGGTAACGTTAACGTAAACGTTATTGTTTTCCGCTTATATGGGCCAGCCGCGTGCACAAAAAAGCCCGGACCAGACCAAATGGCTGATCCGGGCACAGCATCGGCAGTGCTCACGGACGGTACCCCAATTCTGCAGACATCTCTCGCACGGTCTCCAGCAGTTCCCTGAGGATCGCATCCTTCTGGGGAAGAACGCGGTCGGACGGGCCGATCACGCTGACCGATGCGGCTACTTCACCGGTGGAATCAAACAGCGGCGCCGCCATCCCGGTAACGCCCACGTTGCGCCGGTCGGAGCTGAATTCGTAGCCCCGTTCCCTGATCTCCTGCAGCGCCCGCTTGATCTCGTCGGCTGACGTGTACGAGTAGGGCGTGTATGTCCGGATTCCCTCCGCCAGCACCTCGTCCTGAAACGATTCCGGTTTGTAGGCCAACAGCACGCGGGACGCGGAGGTGGAATAAAGGGGGAAGCGGCGGTGCGTCTCGACCGTAAAGCGGATCGGGTGAGGCGAATCCACCTTGGTGACGTAGATGGCGTCGGTGACGTCCTGCAGGCACAGCACGACCAGCTCCTGCGTGCGAGATACCAGGCGGTTGATATAGGGAGCGGCAAAGTCGACGATGTCGTGGTTTTTCAGCACCTTGTTGCCCAGCTCCAGCAGCGTGTAGCCGAGTGTGTACTGCCTGGTTTTTTCGTTTTGGCGGATAAATCCTTCCGCCTCCAGCGTCGCCAGCAGCTTGTGCACCGCTCCCTTGGAGAGCTGCAGCCGCTTGCTCAATTCCGTCACGCCGAGCTCCTTGGGCGCATCGAGGAAGATTTTCAAGAGCCGGCAGCTGTTGCGTACGGAAGACAGAAAATGATCCATGGATACGACTCCTCCAAAGCTCACATTTAGAATTAGTCTACCATAACCGGGAAGACTTTACGGTTCGAAAAGAGATAATCATCCCTTTACTCAGACTACCTTGAATTGTCAGTCTCCTTTATGATAGTATATCACTATAGTTCTCGAATAGGAAACTGCGTTTTCTATTCGTGAACAATTTGCCAATAAACATACACATAGCGGGGGATGAACACGTGAAGAAACAGGCATTATCGGTACTGTCCATTCTTGCTTTAACCGGTTCATTGATCGCCGGCTGTGGGTCTTCCGCCGGGCAGTCAACCGCGTCCGGCCAGCCTGTGGGGCAGGGCGGCAGCCAGGCACAGGCGCAGTTGGAGGACACGTTGGTCGTGGCGGGCAACGGCGCCACCGTCGAACAGCTAATGAAAGACGAGATTTTCAAGAAGTTCAACGAGAAGTACCCGAACGTGAAGCTGACCTACGTCTCCGGCGTCTCGACCGATATCGTGGCCAAGGTAAAAGCGCAGAAAAACGCGCCGCGGATCGACGTCACCATCGTCGAGGGAGGCGAACAGGAAAAAGGGCGCCAGGAAGGGCTGTGGGAGGCGCTTTCCGAGACGGACATTCCCAACATGAAAAACGTTCCGCAGGACCTGCGCGTCGCGGAAAACAGCGGAGTAACCGTCAACTTTACGCCGATGGGCATCTCGTACAACGCGGAGCTCGTCAAGGAAAAAGGCCTGCCGGTGCCCAAGTCATGGAACGACTTGACCAGACCGGAAGTGAAGGGCTATATAACAATGACCGACGTGGCCAGCAACTTCGGCCGCTCCACGATGATCATGCTGGCCTACGCCAACGGCGGTTCGGAGAAAAACATCGAGCCCGGCTTTGAAAAAATGAAAACGATTGCGAGCTACATGCCGACGTTTGCCAAGAGCGCGGCCCAACTCCAACAAAACCTGCAAAACAAAAGTGCAGCCTACACCACCTGGACGATGGCCCGCAGCCTGACGCAAAAAGAGACGGGCCTGCCGTTGGAATTCGTCTTCCCGGAAGAGGGCGGAAACATCGTGCCGAACGTCGCCACGCTGGTCAAAGGGGCCAAGCACCCCAACGCCGCCAAAGCGTTTATCGACTTCCTGCTGAGCGACGAGGTGCAGATCATGTACGCGACCAAGCTCTACTACAACCCGGCCACGGCCGTGAAGCTGCCGGAAGACGTGGCCAAGCAGTTGGAGTTTGACCGCAGTAAAGTGGTGAACTTCGACTACGACACGATCAGCAAGGAAATGTCCGCGTGGCTCGATCGCTTCAACAAAGAGATCGCGCCGCTGACAGGAAAGTAGGTGTCCCTTTGAGCAAGGTAATTGACGTCGAACTGCGCAACATCATGAAGAAGTTCCAGAATAACGTCGTGGTTCGGGATTTCAACCTGCAGGTGGAGCAGGGAGAGTTTGTCTCGTTTCTCGGGCCGTCCGGCTGCGGCAAGACGACCACGCTGAACATGATCGCCGGATTTCTGGACCCGGACGAAGGGGAGCTCTTGATCAAAGGGCGGCGCATGAACGGCGTCCCCCCTTACAAGCGCGAACTGGGCATGGTGTTTCAAACCTATTCGCTGTTTCCGCACATGACGGTGGCGGAAAACGTCGCCTACGGGCTGAAGCTGCGCAAGGTGGGCAAAGCCGAGATGCAGGAGCGGGTGAAGCGGGTGCTGGAATTGGTCAAGCTGCCGCATGTGGCCGAACGCTATCCCAAGCAGTTGTCCGGCGGTCAGCGGCAGCGGATTGCGATCGCCCGCGCACTGGTGATCGAGCCGTCGCTGCTTCTTTTGGACGAGCCGCTCAGCAACCTGGACGCCAAGCTGCGCGAAGAACTGCGCGACGAACTGAAGCGGCTGCACCAGGAGATCGGCGTGACCACCATTTTCGTTACCCATGACCAGGAAGAAGCGCTCTCTTTGTCGGATCGAATCGTCGTGCTGAACCACGGCCGCGTCGAGCAGATCGGCACGCCTGAGGAGATCTACAACCGTCCCGCCTCCGAGTTCGTCCACACCTTCATCGGCAAGACCAATCGCCTGGAAGGAGTCGTACTCGCTCAGGACGGAGAGAGTCTCACCGTGAAAACGATGGGCGGCCTCATCGTCAGGGCGGCCCGGCAGCAGCGGGTGTTTGTTCCTGGCGAAAGTGTGGCGGTGTTTGTGCGGCCGGAAAAAATCCGGCTGGCGGACGGAGCGGCAGCGAGTGAGGTCAATCACGTCAGCGGCCAGTTGATGATTGCCTCATTTTTGGGCGCCTTTACCGAGTGCGAGGTGAAGGTGGGAGGTCATACCCTGTCCGTTAAGGTGCAGATGGACGGGCAGGGGATGCCGCTTACCCCCGGCAGGGCGGTCAACTGCCGCTGGGAGAGCGAAGACGTGCTGGTCATGCCGGCGGAGAGGGGATAGCCGATGAGCAAGCGTATCTCCATTCTGCTGCTGACGGCGCCGAGCATGATCGTGCTCCTGGGCGTGTTTCTGATTCCGATGCTGCTGATGCTCCTGTTGAGTTTTCAGGACGACACGCAGGCGTTCAGCTTGCAAAACTACCTGTTGTTCATCCAGGACCCGTTTTACCTGGAGATTCTCTGGCGGACCATCCGCATCAGCCTCTGGACGGTGCTGTGCACGCTCCTGCTCGGCTTTCCCGTGGCCATGTTCATGGCGCAGGCTTCAGGCCGGATGCGGGGCGTCGTCACCATACTGATTCTGGCGCCGCATCTGATCAGCGTGGTGATCCGCAACTTCGGCTGGGTGGTTGTACTCGGTGAAAAGGGCTGGATCAACGAAACGCTGCTGAGGCTGGGCGTGATCGACCAACCGCTGCGCCTGATGTACAACGAGCTGGGCGTGGTCATTGGCCTGACCGATTCATTTATCGCCTACATGGTGCTGGCGATCGCCACCAGCCTGTATGCGATTGATCCGTCGCTGTCCAAGGCGGCGTCCATTTTGGGAGCGTCTCGCTTGCGGACGTTTTTCACCGTGACGCTGCCGCTCACCCTGCCGGGTATTATCGCCGGTACGACACTGGTGTTCAGCTTGTCGATGAGCGCGTTTGTGACGCCGGCGCTGATGGGGGGCACCTCTGTGAAAGTAATGCCGGTCATCGCCTACGAACAGATTATGTCGACGCTCAACTGGCCGCTGGGAGCGGCACTGTCCTTCCTGCTGCTGGGCAGCACGATCCTGCTGGTCACTCTGTACACGCGGTTGATTGAAACCAAGCGATACAAAGAGGTGTTTGCGTCATGAAAAAGCTGAACGGGTTCGGACTGATCACCTTCTTTGTGCTGCTTCTGGTCAACCTGCCGTTTCTGGTTATCATCCCCAGCTCGTTTACCGCGGCCGGATACCTGTCGTTTCCGCCGGATGGCTTTTCCTGGCAGTGGTACGACAAGATTCTGGATCGGCCGGAGTTTATCGAGTCGTTCTGGTTCAGCCTGCAGCTTGCCGCGATTACGGCCGTGCTGGCGACGCTGATCGGCACGTTGGCGGCCTTTGCCTTGAGCAAGTACAAATTCCGCGGCAGCGGGGTCATCAACAGCCTGCTGCTGTCGCCGCTGACCGTGCCGTCGCTGATCATCGGGATCGCCGCGCTGCTGTTCTTTACGCGGATCGGCATTGCAGGCACGTTTACCGGCCTGCTCCTGGCCCACACGCTGATCTCCATTCCGTACGTGGTGCGGCTGGTGCTGACCGGCCTCAGCACGTTCGACTACACCCTGGAAAAGGCGGGCTACATGCTGGGAGCCCGGCCGCTGCGGGTGTTTTGGGACGTCACACTGCCGCTTTTGCGGCCGGCCATCGTGTCGGGTATGATCTTTTCGTTTCTGACCTCGTTTGACAACGTGACGGTGTCGCTCTTCTTGGTGGCGCCCGACACGACAACGCTGCCGCTGGCTATTTTCACCTACATGCAGGAGACGCTGGACCCGCTGGTGGCCTCCATCTCCGCGGTCGTCATCCTACTCAGCCTGGTGTTTATCGTCCTGCTGGAAAAGGTGTACGGGCTGGAGCGCCTGTTTGGACTCAATTCCCAATCCCATTAAGGAAGAGGCACGATGTCAATTCACTCGTATTTGCAACAACATCACCAACACCTGATCCAGCTCTTGGAAGCCTGCGTCAACATGGATTCCCCCTCACGCGACAAGGAGGCGGGGGATCGGATGGCGGAGTGGTTTGCCCGCTGCTTCGAGGAACTGACCGGAGGCAGGGCGGAGCGAATCCCCAACAGCGTCTACGGCGACCAGGTCCGCTGCGTGCTGGGAAGCGGCAGCAGACAAGTCCTGTTGATTGGCCACTACGACACGGTCTGGCCGCGAGGGGAAGCAGCCCGTCGTCCGTTTTTCATCCGGGAGGGAAAAGCATACGGCCCGGGCGTCTACGACATGAAGGCGGGCGTGCTGCAGGCGATGTTTGCGCTGCGCTCGCTGGCGGAGCTGAACCGTCTGCCGGCTGACAAGCAGGTGGTGCTTTTGCTCAACAGCGACGAAGAAATCGGCAGCCCTACCTCGCGGGCACTCGTCGAACGGGAGGCGTCCCGTTCCCTGGCCGGCTTCGTGCTGGAGCCGCCGATGGAGCCGGACGGCGCGCTGAAGACGTGGCGCAAAGGCAGCGCCCACTTTACTCTGCACATCCACGGCGTTTCCGCCCACGCCGGGGTGGACCACGACAAAGGAGTGTCGGCGATTGAGGAGCTGTCCCGGCTGGTGCAGTACCTGCACGGACTGACCGACTATGCGAGCGGGACGACCGTCAACGTGGGGCTGGTCAAAGGGGGAATCGGCTCCAATGTGGTGGCCGATTACGCCGAAGCAGAAGTGGACGTCCGGGTGAGGACGCTGGAGGAAGCGCGGCGAATTGAGCGGCTGTTTGCGGGACTGACGCCCAGCCTGTCCGGCGCGCGGTTGACGGTGTCCGGCGGCATCCGCCGTCCGCCGATGGAACGGACGGAGCAGGTCGCCGCCCTGTTTGCCCTGGCCCGGAAGATTGGGGCAGAGGAGTTGGGTATGTCGCTGCGGGAGTCGGGCACCGGCGGCGTCAGCGACGGAAACTTCGCCGCCGCCTGCGGTCTCCCTACCCTTGACGGGCTGGGGGCAAAAGGCGGGTTTGCCCACTCGCCGGAGGAATTTGTGGAGCTGGACGAGATTCCCAGACGCGCTGCCCTGCTGGCTCGGTTGATCGAAGAGGTGTAGCACATGTCGAGGAACAAGCCTGTTTGTTGATGGACAACCCTTTTGCGCAGCGTCTGCCGGCTATGTCCGGCTGCGAGCGCAAAGGGGTATTTTGCTGTGTGCAAGCCGGCAGAGGCAAAAAAAATGCGCCTGCTGTGCGCAGGCGCCGGAAAGCGGGTTATTGTCCCGCTTCGCCGATAAACTCGGCTTTCTCTTTGCCGAACTTGTAGATATACACCTGGGAGTGCTTGTTGTCTCCCTTTTCGTCAAAGCTCACTTTGGTAAACAAACCGTTGAATTCGCTTGTGGCGCGGATGGCGTTCATCACCTGTTCGCGCGTCGGCTTTTTGCCGCCGTTTTCCTTGATCGCCTGCTCGATGCCGTTCAGAGCGACCAGGGTTGCGTCATAGGCAAACGGAGAAAATGCGCCCGGTTCCTTGTTGAATGCCGATTTGAACCGTTCCACCCACTTCTTGCCTTCCTCCTGGGAGCGGATGTCGCTGACCACGGTTGCGTAGACGATGCCTTCTGCGGCAGGTCCGGCGATTTTGTACATGTCGTTCGACTCCAGCCCTTCACCGCCCATGAATTGGCCCGTGTAGCCCTTCTCGCGGGCCTGCTTGGCGATGATTCCCAGCTCGGCGTACATGCCGCCGTAGAAGACGAGGTCGGGCTTGTGTGCCACCAGTTGGTTCACGATTGCGCTGTAGTCTTTTTCGCCGGGGTTGATGCCTTCATAGGCCACCTCTTTCACACCCAGCTCTTTGAACGCCTTGCGCACCTCATCGGCCAGCCCCTGTCCGTACGCGGTCTTGTCGTGGGCGATGTAGACGGTGGTAATGCCCATCTTTTCCTTGGCGTATTTGGCTGCTGCCGGCGCGATCTGGTCGTTGCGCGCCACCAGGCGGTTTACGCTCTTTTTGCCTGCTTCCGTCAGTTCAACGCCGGTGTTGGCCGGAGAGATCATCGCAAGTTTGCCTTCCTCGTACTTGACGGACGAGGGGATGGCGACACCGGTGTTGTAGTGGCCGATCACGGCGTATACATCCGGGTCGGCGATCAGCATTTCCGCATTGGAGACGCCGATTTTCGGGTCTGCCTGGTCGTCCTGCGGGAAGAGCTGCAGGTCAAAGCCCAGCTTTTTGAAGTCTTCCATGCGGTCCTGGACGGCCAACTGCGCCCCCAGCTTGATCCCGTCGCCCTCCAGCGACTGCGTGCCGGACAGCGGGCTTTGCGTGGCGATTTTGATAACGTTGGAGCCGGCGTTTCCGCCGCTGCCTTCATTGCCTCCCGAAGAAGTGGAATTGCCCCCGCCGCAGCCAGCAACGAGCGAACCTGCCAGCAATCCGGCAAGCAACAAGCGAACGGTTTGTGATTTCATGACGTAACCCCCATATCATTTGTGAGAAATATATTTTTCTCTAACATATCAGGATATAGCATATACGTCAATGAATATTCCGTATTGTGTGAAAATGGAAATTGTTTTGGACATAAACGGTCGGCGCGCAGCAAAAAAGTCCCGGGATGACCGGGACTTCAATTCATTCCGGAAGTCTATTTTCTGTCAACCGGCAGCGTCACCGTAAAACAGGGGCCGTCCGCCTCATTTCGCACGGAAATGCTTCCGCCGTGGGCTTCGAAGACGGCGCGGGCGATGGCCAGACCGAGGCCGTGCTTGCCCGATTTGCCTTTGCGAAAACGCTGGAACAGATGGGGCAGCAGGGCTTCCTCGATGGGCGGCCCGTCATTGGAGATGGTGACGGTCACCGTATCGCCCGTCTGGGTACCGGTGATCGTCAGCCGGCTGTTTGCGTAGCGGAGTTGATTTTCCAGGATGTTGACGAACGCCGTGCTGAGCTGTTCGCCGTCTCCTTCCAGCACCAGCGCAGCAGGCAGGCGCAGTTCCCAGTTGACGGCCGGGTTGAGCACAGAGAGGCGCTGCTGCAGGAGGCTGAACATTTCCGCCAAATCGACGCGCCCCATCTGCATCATCTGGGAGACCGACTCGATCTTCGTCAGGTAGAGGAGCTGACCCACTACCTTTTCCAGCCGCTTGCTCTCTTCCATGATGATCTCCAGCCCTTTTTCCGCCTGCGGGCCTTTAAACACGCCTTCCAGCAGGCCGTGGGCATACCCCTGTATCGCCATGATCGGTGTCTTCAACTCGTGCGAGATGTTTTGGATAAAGTGGCGCTGCGACTCGTCGTATTCCTTCAGTTGGCTTTTCATCGACTCAAACGAGCGGGCCAGCTGGCCAATCTCGTCCTCCCGGTCCATCGTCAGCGGGATGTCGAACTGCCGGTTGGCAATCTTTTGGCACGACTCGTCCAAGGTACGCAGCGGTTTGCTCAGATAGCGGCTGAACCAGACAGCCAACAGCCAGCTCACCAGCAGCAGAATAATGAAGATGATCATAAACTGGCGGGTCAAGAGCGCATTGATCTGGTTCAGTTCCCGCTCCTTGGAGAAGAGGACGAGGTAGTAGGGAAAGCCGTGGTAATCCATCAGCTTGCTGACAAACAGGTAGTCCTCCCCGCCCCGTTCGAGCGTGCCGTGCTGCAGCCGGTTCCGGGGAAAGGAGGACGCCCCCCTGAACAGGTCGACTGTGTCCTCGTAGGAGAGATTGTCTGTCAAGCGCTTGCCCAGCACATGGCCGTCCGCGGAAAAGACGATCATGTCAAACGAGTATTCATAGCGCGACAGGAGCAATTGCAAAAAGTAGGGAGCGGCCGCGGGAACGGGGAGCAGCTCGTTGTGCTCGTTGAAGGCGATGTGTTCCGACAGGGTGTAGAACTCTTCCTCCAAAAGGGCATACGTGTTGTTGACCAGATAATGCTTGACGGCAAAGGGATAGACGATGCCCACGCCGATCCCCAGCACGCTGGTCAGCAGCATGAACAAGATCAATATCTGCCGGGAGAGCGGCAGGTTTTTCAAACGGAATTTATTCATCATGGGATTCATCACGGCCGGGTCAAACGGTAGCCGAAGCCATAGACGGTCTCCAGCGGGAATTTGGGCATTTTTTTGCGGATGCGTTTGACCAGGTCATCCACCGCCCGGTCCGATCCGATGTAATCCTCTCCCCAGATGGCCGTCAAGATTTGTTCCCGGTTCAGGGCAAGCCCCTGGTTGTGCAGGAGGTAGATGATCAGTTCAAACTCCTTGGTGGTCAACTCGATCAGGTTGTCCCCTTCCTTGACCAGCCGGCCTTTCTCCGAAATCAGGTACGGCCCTACCGCGACCCAATCCTGGTACGCCTGCGGCTGGGCTGCTGCGAGGACTGGCCCTTTTTCGTACGTGCGCTGCAGCAATTTTTGCACCCGGATGACCAGTTCCCGGGGCAAAAACGGTTTGGCCAGATAGTCGTCGCTGCCCAGCTCCAGCCCGATGATTTTGTCGATGTCCTGATCCCGGGCGGAGATGAAAATGATCGGCACGTCCGATTTGCTGCGTATCAACCGCAGGAGCTCGTATCCGTCAATGTCGGGCAGCATGATGTCCAAAATCCAGATGTGGGGCTGTTCCGGCTCGTCCAGCACCGGCAGCACGTCGGCCCCGCTGGAAAACGCCCTGACCCGGAAACCGGCGCTTTCCAGGTAGGACTGCAAAAGCCCCAGCAGATTGGTTTCGTCGTCCACGAGATAGACGAGGTAGGGAGTCTGCATGGTTCATTCCTCGCTTTGCCTCAGTCGTTTGGTAACATTGTAGCACAGCGCCGTTGGTGATGTGTGGGAGGGGCGTATGAGAATCGTGCAAAACGTGTGGAAGCAGGATTCTCCTGTCACGCGCAGAAAAGAGAGGAAGGCAATGAGAAAACTGGAAAGGAGCGCTCCCATGCGAAGACGCACACCATTCATGTTGACGCTGCTGACTCTGGCGCTGCTCACGGCGTGTACCGGAAAACCGGGCGACACCACGCCCCAGCCGGAGCAACCGCCCGCTCCCCATGTAGAAACACCTCCGACCGAACAGCCGAAATACGCTTACACCGCCCCGTTTACCGGTCTGGGAAGCCCGGTGAAGCTGGAACAGCGGCCGATCATGGTGATGATCAACAACGCGCCGGCTGCGCGTCCGCAGTCCGGGTTGAATCAGGCAGACCTGGTGTACGAGGTGCTGGCGGAGGGGGAAATGACCCGTTTTCTCGCTGTCTTTCACAGCCAGCGGCCGGACGTGATCGGCCCGGTACGCAGCATTCGCCAGTATTTTATCGAGATTGGCGTCGGCCTGGACGCCGTGCTCGTACACGCGGGCGGCAGCCCGGAAGCGCTGGCGACGCTGGCACGTTCCGACTACAGTCATCTGGACGAGATTCCCAACGGCCGTTATTTTTGGCGGGAATCGTTTCGCAACCCGCCGCATAATCTCTACACCAAGCCCGACCTGATCGAGCAGGCGATCCGCGACAAGGGCATGCGGACGAACAGCGATCTGCCGCGGATGTCCTTTTTGCCGGCTGATGCTGAGATTACCGGGGGAGAGCCGGCCAGTCAGATCGACATCACGTTCCATCGCCTGAACAAGGCAGCTTTTCAGTACGACAAGGAAAAGAAAAAATACCTGCGTCTGACCGACGGCAAGCCGCACCTCGACCTGACAACCGGCGAGCAGTTATCCGCCACCAACGTGCTGGTTATCGCCGCCCGACACCGCGTGCTGGACAAGGAAGGACGGCGCCAGGTGGATGTAGTCGGCCCGGGTGACGGCTATCTGTTTGAACAGGGAATGGCGCGCAAGATCAAGTGGAAGCGGCAGGGCGGCATCATTCGCGCGTATGAGGACGCGGCCATGACCAAGGAACTGCCGCTGCTGCCGGGCAACACGTGGGTGGAGATCGTCCCCAACGCACCATCGCTGTCCCACTATGTGAAATACCAATAAGGGCTTGCGAAGTGGCGCCATATCTTCTAAGATTAGAATAGCCTTAGGGCTTTAGTGCTTGAAAATTTTACAGTGAAAAACATTCCCTGCGAAATGATGGGGTGATTGTGATGCAATTGGAAAAATTGAAAGGCAAAGGGATCGAGCAGCTTTTTGAAGCGATTCTCTCCCTGGAAACCATCGAGGAGTGCTATCGCTTTTTCGACGATCTCTGTACCGTGAACGAAATGCAGTCGCTGGCGCAGCGCCTGGAAGTGGCCCGCATGCTGCGCAAGGGGTACACGTACAACCAGATCGAAGCGGAGACAGGAGCGAGCACGGCGACCATCTCCCGTGTGAAGCGCTGTCTGAACTACGGCAACGATGGCTACCAACTGGCGCTGGAGCGGATCGGCAAGTAGAGTGGGAGGCAGACATCGGTGATTGACTATCGTGGCTGGCGCCATACCTTCAAACTGGACCCGGACAAAACGATTGGCGACGAGGCATTGGAAGCGCTGTGCGAGTCGGGGACGGATGCGATCATCGTCGGCGGCACCTATGGCGTGACGTACGACAACACGCTGGAGTTGATGGCACGGGTCCGCCGCTACGCGGTCCCGGCCGTGTTGGAAATCTCCTCGCTGGATGCGGTAGTGCCCGGCTTTGACGCCTATTTCATACCACTGGTGCTCAACGCGGGCGATCCGGACTGGATCTTTGCGCCGCATGTCTCCGGCCTGAAGGCGTACGGTTCCTACATCCACTGGGAAGAGATCTTCACGGAAGGCTACCTGATCGCCAACCCCGAGGCTAGCGTGGCGCAGTTGACCAAGGCCCGCCCAATCGCAGACAGCGACGAGGCCAAAGCATATGCCCAGGTGGCGGCAAACATTTGCCGCCTGCCCATCGTCTATGTGGAGTACAGCGGCACCTACGGCGACCCGGAACTGGTCCGGGCGTGCCGGGCGGGAGCCGAAGGGGCGCATCTGTTTTACGGCGGCGGCATCCGCACACCGCAGCAGGCGGCGGAGATGGCGGCGATCGCCGACACGGTCGTGGTGGGCAACGTGATCTACGACGACTTGCAGGCGGCGCTCGCGACGGTTGCCGCTGTCAAAGGCGTGCAGAAGCAGCGGTAAGGGAAAAGGAGACTCATTGATGAGTCTCCTTTCAGTTTGTAGACTAAGTCCGTGGCGCATGGGTGATCGGGCCCGCTCGCTCTCTTGACGCCCAGCAAAGAAGTGGATGATGTCCGCTCCAAGACGTGACGCGGGCAGGGGGCAAACATCTGGGTGTTTCGACGAAGTGAGACTTGTGCCCCCTGTTTTTCCCGCGTCTTTCGTTTTTCCGCTGGGCAGGTCGTCAAAGGAGCTCATCGTAACCCGCTCGGTCTATTTCAAAGTCCAGTGACCCTTCGACAAATCGGTAACCGCCCGCCAATACTTCCGGAATCTCTGCAAACAGGCCCAACTGGTCCTGGAATGCGGACAAATCGGCAATGACCAGGCTCTTTTGTTGGTAGTAATGGGATTCCATATCCGGACGATCCGTTCGTTGATAGACAAGGTAAGCCGTTCCTGGCGAAAATTGCTTTTCCGGTTCGACCAATTCCTGATCAGCCTTTGTCATCGCGGTCTGCATGCGCTCTTCCTTGCCGACGATCCGGGCCTGTTCGATTTTGTACGAGAAACGTCCGCTCACCATCTCCTTTTTTTGCCTTCTCGATGAAATCTGTCATCTCGTTGCCTCCTTCCTCCCATTTATTAGATAGCCGGACTCGCGAAATGGTTTTTTATTTCACCTGAAAATGTGGAAAAAATTCCAATAATCAACAAACTTTTGTGTTACGATGTTGGTAAACGGCAAACGGCCAAAATCTGTGTGTTTCCATTGGGGAAGTGCCGATTATGAACTAGACAAAATGCCGTCCGGCACCAAAAAAAGGGCGCCCGTATTCCGTGGGGCGACCCTTTGTCTGCTTTGCCCGACGCCGGGTGTGGCAGATGGCGCTTATCTGCGATGGCTGGAGGGCACATAATCCGGAAAGTCGGTAATGATGCCGTCAACGCCCGCAATCAGCAGCGGATTCACCTCGGCCCGTTTGCGCACGGTCCAGGCGAAGACCTGCATGCCGCGTTCGTGGATGCGGTCGGTCAGATCGGCGGTCACCAGATTGCGGCTGGGGTTCACGTAGTTGGCGTAGGTCGCAAACTCGTCCAGCATCGCGTCTGTCAAATGACTCGCCTTGTTGGTCAGCACACCGATCGGTATGTCCGGCAGGAGCTTGTGAAACCGTTTCAGCGATTCAAAATGGAAGGACTGCACGATAACCTTTGCGCTGCGTGCCTTATCCATGCCGCGCTTCTGCAGGGCGTCGGCCACCTTGCTTTCTACACCGGGATACAGCTCCGGCGACTTCAGCTCGATCAGGATGCCGATTTTGCCGCGGAATTCGTCCAGCACCTGGTCAAGGGTAGGGATCGGTTCCCCGGCAAAGGCGGAGTGGAAGAAACGGCCCGCATCCAGCCTGAGCATCTCCTTGAGGGTGAGGGCGCCTACGCGGCCGGTGCCGTTGGTCGTCCGATCGACCGTATTGTCGTGGATGACCACGAGATGACCGTCCTTGCTGACGTGCACGTCAAGCTCGATGTAATCCGCCTTCATCTCCACCGCCTTGCGAAACGCGGCCATGGTGTTCTCCGGTGCGTAGCCGGAAGCCCCCCGGTGTGCGATCGTTTCCGTCCGGTGGTACGAAAAATCGGATGCGACGGTCAAAACGGCAGCCGGCTGAAGCAGCGCCGTCAACAGGGTGGCGGACAAGGTGATTCCCGTGCGAAACATGCGCATCTCCTCCCTAGATTATCAGTATGTGAATGTGCGGGTCTTTGGTTGCAGGGGGAAGAAATGTATCGCCCATTCTGTTCACACACGAATCCGTAATCGTGTGTGCATGATCCAAAGAGTTGCCGGAAAGGAAGGTAGCAAATGAGACCTGTTGCGCGAAGTCGGTTGCGGCTGGCGGCGGGAGTGTGCTTCTACCGCCTGAAACGGTACGCAGAGTGGCTGCTGGGGGGAAAGCAGTATTCGCGTGAAAAGCAAAGCGAACTCTTGCCCCATCTGCACATCCGTCATCAGACGCCGCTCCTGCGTCGGCTCAAGAATGTGGACATGTGGATGCAGCACAACAAAATCATCAATCTGCGCCTGGCTGCCGAACGGCTGAACGGGGTGATCGTTCGTCCCGGGGAAACCTTTTCCTATTGGCGGCTGATCGGCAAGCCGACGCGTAGGAAAGGGTACGTGGAGGGCATGCTGTTGTCACACGGCCGCGTCATATCCGGTGTGGGGGGAGGACTGTGCCAGCTGTCCAACCTTGTATACTGGATGACCCTGCACACTCCGCTGACGGTCACGGAGCGGCATCGGCACGGCTATGACGTGTTTCCCGACGCCAACCGGACCCAGCCGTTCGGCAGCGGGGCCACCTGTTTTTACAACTACCTCGATCTGCAAATCGCCAACCAGACTCAGCAATCGTTCCAGCTGCACGTGTTTCTCACCGACACTCACCTCGTCGGCGAGTGGAGAGCCGAATACCCTCCCACGCGGCGGTACGAAGTGTACGAAAAGGAGCATGCCATTACCCCGGCCATCTGGGGAGGCTACGAGCGAACCAATGTCCTGCACCGCCGGGTGTACACGCTGGACGGAGAATGGCTCGATGACGAATTTATCGCGGAAAATCGCGCGATGATGATGTACGAACCGCTGCTGTCGTCCCAGCAATCCCGCTGACAGCGATGCGAGGGGACGTTATGGACTGCCGGTGATATTGGATGCGCCATGAAAAGGACCGCCGCTGCTCCTGCGCGGGTACGGCGGTCTTTCCGTTGGCAGGGATTGCATGAGCGAGGGATCGGATTCAACTGGAACTTGCCTTCGATCTGTGCGAAAATAGGAACATATGCTTTCGTTCGGGAGCGCTTTGACAGGCAAGAAAGGTGGACGTATACATATGGCAACAATTGACCGAATTTTAGCTGGACTGAATCCGCAGCAGCGGGAAGCGGTCCTGACCACGGAGGGGCCGGTGCTGATTCTGGCGGGTGCGGGCAGCGGCAAGACCAAGGTGCTGACCCAGCGCATCGCCTACCTGATCAGCGAAAAACAGGTGGCGCCGTGGAGCATCCTCGCCATTACCTTCACCAACAAGGCGGCGCGGGAAATGCAGAGCCGCGTGGCGTCCATCGTCGGCGCGGGAGCGGAGGACATCTGGATCTCGACGTTCCACTCGCTGTGCGTGCGGATATTGCGGCGGGACATCGACCGCCTGGGGATCAGCCGCAGCTTCTCCATTCTTGACGCGGGCGACCAGCTGTCCGTCATCAAGCAATGCCTCAAGGAATTGAATCTCGATCCGAAGAAATACGAACCGCGCGCCATCCTGGCGGCAATCAGCGGAGCGAAAAACGAGCTGACGGACCCGGCGGCGTACGCCAAACGGGCGGCCGATCCGTACAGCCAGGTCGTGGCCAGGGTGTACGAGGCGTACCAGAAAAAGCTGAAGAGCAACCAGTCGCTGGACTTCGACGACCTGATCATGACGACGGTCCGGTTGTTCAAGGAAGTGCCGGAAGTGCTGGAATACTACCAGAAAAAGTTCCGCTACATCCATGTGGACGAGTACCAGGACACCAACCGGGCCCAGTACATGCTGATTTCCATGCTGGCCGACCGCTACCGCAACGTCTGCTGCGTCGGGGACGCCGACCAGAGCATTTACAAGTGGCGCGGCGCGGACATTTCCATCATTTTGAACTTTGAAAAGGACTATCCGGAAGCGAAAATGATCAAACTGGAGCAAAACTACCGCTCCACCAAGACGATTTTGCAGGCGGCCAACCAGGTAATCGCCCACAATGTCATGCGCAAGGAGAAAAAGCTCTGGACGGAAAATCCGACCGGGGAAAAGATCGGCTGCTATCAGGGTGATTCCGAGCACGACGAGGCGTACTTCATCGTGGACACGATCAACAAGCTGATGCCCGCCTACAAGCGCTACGACAAGTTCGCCGTGCTCTACCGGACCAACGCCCAGTCCCGCGTGGTCGAGGAAGTGTTTATCAAATCGAACATTCCGTACACGATCGTGGGCGGCACGAAATTCTACGATCGCAAGGAAATCAAGGACATTCTCGCCTATCTGCGGGTCATCTCCAACCCCGACGATGACATCAGCCTGGCGCGGATCATCAATGTGCCAAAGCGCAACATCGGGGAGACGACCGTGGAAAAACTGCAGAACTACGCCAGCGCGCACGGCCTGTCGCTTTACGGTGCGATTCAGGAAGTGGGCTACATGGGGCTGCCGACGCGCACGACCAACGCCATCCTCGCCTTTAACGAGCTGATCACCAACCTGATGCAGATGACCGATTACCTGACGGTGACAGAGCTGGTGGAAGAGGTGCTGAAGCGGACCGGCTACCGGGAGGCTTTGAAAGAGGAGAAGACGCTGGAGGCGACCGCCCGTCTGGAAAACATTGAGGAGCTGTTGTCCGTTACCCAGGAGTTTGAGCGGAAAAACGACGACAAGAGCCTGCTCGCCTTCCTCACCGACCTGGCGCTGATTGCCGACATTGACACGCTGACGGAGGACGGGACAGCAGAAGAAGACCCCTCCGCGGAAGGCCAGGTCGTGCTGATGACCCTGCACAGCGCCAAGGGGCTGGAGTTCCCCGTGGTCTTTCTGGTCGGCATGGAGGAAGGGGTGTTTCCGCACAGCCGGGCGCTGTTTGACGAAGGGGAAATGGAGGAGGAGCGCCGCCTCGCCTACGTCGGCATCACCCGGGCGGAAGAGCGCCTCTACCTGACCTGCGCCCGGATGCGCACCCTGTTTGGCCGGACCACGAACAATCCCCCTTCCCGCTTTTTGCAGGAAATTTCCGCAGAACTATTGGACGGCAGCCCGGTGATCGAGGGACGCTTTGCCCGGACCGGGGTGTTCGGCCAGCGGGAAGCGGCTGGTCGGCCGTATGGCGCGCAGACACAGACGGGGCTGCGATCCGCGACAGGCATGCGGACGGGTGGCTCGTCGTTTGGTCGGCCTGCGCAGTCTGCGGCCAGGCTGCCGGGTCACGGCGCGGCCGCAGGTATCGACTGGAAAGTGGGCGAAAAGGTGAAGCACGGAAAATGGGGCATCGGAACAGTGGTCAAGGTGAAGGGAAGCGGAGACGACATGGAGCTGGACATCGCCTTCCCCAGCCCGATCGGCATCAAGAAACTGCTGGCTAAGTTTGCCCCGATTGAACGAGCTTAACAAAAAGTGAAATATGAAACGGTATAGCAAAGGATGAATGAGATGGACCGATTGACGGCAGAAGCACGAATTCGCGAACTGCGGGAACAAATCGAGCGGCATAACCGTCTGTATTACGTAGAGGACCGACCGGAAATTACGGACCAGGAATACGACATGCTCATGCGGGAACTGCAGGATCTGGAAGACCTGTTCCCGGACATGGTGACGCCCGATTCGCCGACACAGCGGATCGGGGGCGAACCGCTGCCCTTTTTTGAAAAAGTGGTGCACAAGACGCCGATGCTCAGCCTGAGCAACGCGTTTGACGACGAGGACCTGCGCGACTTTGACCGGCGCGTGCGGCAGACGGTGGGCAGCCAGACCGTCCACTACGTCTGTGAGCTGAAAATCGACGGGCTGGCCGTCTCCCTGCACTACGAAAACGGCTTGTTCGTCAAGGGGGCGACCCGCGGTGACGGCACCACCGGAGAGGACATCACGCAGAATCTCCGGACGATCCGGTCCATCCCGCTGCGCTTGACCCGGCCGCTGACACTGGAGGTGCGGGGCGAGGCGTACATGCCGCGCAGCGCGTTTGAAAAGCTGAACCGGGAGCGGGAAGAGCGGGGGGAAGCGCTGTTTGCCAACCCGCGCAACTCGGCGGCCGGTTCGCTGCGCCAGCTCGATCCGAAAATTGCCGCGTCCCGCCAACTGGACACGTTTATCTACAGCATCGGCGAGCTGCAGGGGGAGAGCGTGGAGTCGCACAGCGAAGGGCTTAACCTGCTGGAGTCGCTGGGCTTCAAGGTCAACCCGGAGCGACGGGTGTTTGACAACATCGAGGATGTGATCGAATTCGTCCACGGCTGGACGGACAAGCGGCGGAACCTGCCGTACGACATCGACGGCATGGTGATCAAGGTGGACAGCTACGCCCAGCAGCAGGAACTGGGCTTTACCGCCAAAAGCCCGCGCTGGGCGATCGCCTACAAATTCCCGGCGGAAGAGGCGGTCACGATTCTGGAGGGCATCGAGGTGTCCGTGGGCCGCACGGGGACAGTCACTCCGACCGCCCTGCTGAAGCCGGTCAGCCTGGCGGGAACGACGGTCAAGCGGGCTTCCCTGCACAACGAGGACATCATCCGGGAAAAGGGGCTGTTGATCGGCGACCACGTGGTGGTCAAGAAGGCGGGGGACATCATCCCCGAGATTGTGGCCGTCCTGCCCGAACGGCGAACCGGCGGGGAAGTGCCGTTTTCCATGCCGACGCACTGTCCGGAATGCGGCAGCGAACTGGTTCGCCTGGACGATGAGGTGGCCCTGCGCTGCATCAATCCGATGTGTCCGGCGCAGATTCGCGAAGGCATCATCCACTTCGTTTCCCGGCAGGCGATGAACATCGAGGGGCTCGGAGAGAAAGTGGTGGCCCAGCTGTTTAACGCCGGCATCATTCACAGCGTCGCCGACCTCTACTATCTGCACCAGCAGCGGGACGTGCTGCTCGGCATGGAGCGGATGGGCGAAAAGTCGGTCGACAACCTGCTGGCGGCAATCGAAGCCAGCAAGGAAAACTCGCTGGAGCGGCTGCTGTTTGGCCTCGGCATCCGCCTCGTCGGAGCCAAGGCGGCGCGCGTCCTGGCCGAACACTTCGGCGACATGGACGCCATCATGCGCGCCAGTGAGGAAGAACTGACGCAGATCAACGAGATCGGACCGAAAATGGCTGCCAGCCTCGTCAACTACTTCCGGCAGCCGCAGGCCGAAGCAGTGATCGAACGGCTGAAGGCGGCAGGCGTCAACATGACCTACAAGGGCGTACGGGCGGAAAGCGGAGCCGACCTGCCGCTGGCCGGTAAAACGATTGTCCTCACCGGCACGCTGTCCAGCATGACCCGCCAGGAAGCGGAAGAAGCGATAACGCGCCTGGGCGGCAAAGTGACGGGCAGTGTCAGCAAAAAGACCGACCTGGTCATTGCCGGTGAAAAGGCAGGCTCCAAACTGGAAAAAGCGGAAAAACTGGGTGTGGCCGTCATGGACGAGGCCGGCTTTTTGCAGCTTTTGGAAGGGAACAACAAGTAGCCATACAGCGGCCACCTGTGTTTGAGAACGGGAAAGGGTGTGGTAAGCATGTATCGCTTGCTGCGTGCGGGAATGGTCATAACGGCGCTGGCGCTTCTGGCAGGCTGCAGCGAGAACGAGCGGAGCAAGCCGGTGACCCCTGCAGTGACAGCGGCCGCCATACCGGGTGACTTGACCTACCAAGACGTTCTGCAAAAAGGGGAAGTGGTGCACAACCTGGCGATGACAGCGGATGCCCGGCAGGTCTGGGTGGGGACCCACTCCGGTCTGTACAGCTCGGCCGGCGGCGGTTTGTGGGGACTTCTCTTCCCGCAGTTGGAGCAGGAGGACGTAGCGGGCTGGTATGTCGATCCGCAGAACCCACGGCAGATCTTCATGGCCGGAAGTGACGGGGTCATGCGCTCCACAGACGGGGGAGAGACGTGGAATCGGGCGGACGAAGGGCTTCCCAAGCCGGCCAATATTCGCAGTTTTATCGGCACACGTGAGGGTGACCAGATCCGGTTGTTTGCCTTTGTCACCGGCGAGGGCATTTACCAGTCGTCTGACGAGGGTGACCAGTGGAAGATGTGGCTGCCGCTGGATCAGGAAGTGTATGCGATGGATTACAATCCGCTGGAAGACCGCCTGTACGTGGCTGCGCAATACAATCTGCTCTATCACGAGAGCGGGCAGTGGTACACGGAAACGGTACCGAATGTGCAGCAGATTTACTGTCTGGCCGTCGACCGGACGACGGGGATACTGGCGGTAGCCACCGAACAGGGCATCATGGAAAAAGAGGACGGAGAGTGGCGACCGCTTGCGGCCAAGGCTCCGGAAAAGCTGATCGTGGTTGCGCCCGGAGCAGGCCCGTACAGGTGGGTGGGCATCGGCGAATCTGCCTTTGTGTACGCACTCACTGATGACAAGTGGACGAAGTGGAACTGACCACCCAGGCGAGAAACAAGGGCGTTATGCCTGTTTGCAAATACAAGGGAGTACTGGTTATGAAAATGAAAAAACAGTCCAAGTTCTATTCACTGGCGTTGACGGCACTCCTGTCGGTTGTCACAGCGGGCTGCTCGTTTTGGCCCGGGGGCGGCCAGGAAAACAACCTGCCGCCCAATCCCACCATCACTTCGGTGGTGGCGGTGTCGGAAGATTACTACGGGAGCATCGTTCCCTACAAACCCAACCAGACACGCGGCATGCTGGCAGGAAACAGCTACCGGATCGATTTCAGCCGTCTGGAGCTGGGGTTGATGGAAATTGCCCGTGATACGTTTCCCACGGACGAGTACCTGTTTCAGGAAGGGCAGCAGATAAAAGCGGAACAGGTCAGCGAATGGATTGCGCAGTACAATATCAAAGCCCCGGACGGAAAAAAGAAGACGGGCTTGCTCGTCAATGTGCTGGAGCACGACTATCTGGAGAAGCAGCAGAAGCAGTTGGCCGGCATGGTGCTCGGCATCTCCCTGTCGCCGATCTACATGGACGCGACGGGCAAGGAGAAGACCTACAATACGGATGAACTGCGCGCCAAAGGGCAGCAGGTGGCCGCCCGCATCGTGCAGGCGGTCCGCGCAGACAATCCGCAGATCCCGATCGTGCTCGCGCTCTACCAGGTGCCGGACAAAAACTCGACGCTGGTGCCGGGCCATTTCATCATGTCGGGAACCGTAAACGCCAATGAGACTGCCATTTCCAAATGGCAGCCCATTAACGAGGAATACTTCCTGTTCCCCAGCGATGTTGCGGAGAAAAATTATGCACAGCAATCGCTGCAGTTCGACAAGTTTAAGCGGCAAACGCAAAACTTCTTCGGAGAATACATCGGCATGACCGGACTTGGTCGATTCATGGGCGGCAAGTTGACGGAACTCACCATTACCGCAACAGCCGAGTACGATTCACGAACAGAGGTGCTGCAGTTCACGCAATTTGCTGCAGCTGCGATTGATGAGGCGTTTGACAAAAGCGTGCACGTCAATCTGTACGTGCAGTCGATCAACCGGCCGTTGGCGATTTACATCCGGCCGGCCAGCGGAGAGCCGTACATGCACATCTATCGTCAGTAAAAACGTCCTGTCTATTGGCAAGAAGCCAGAGATACTTCATTTGTATATGAAAAAGCCGGTTTTCCCGCGTATACGGGGATGACCGGCTTCTGTTTTCGCAAGCAGCAACTTCATCATGATGAAGATATCAAGTGAAGTAAATAAGGAGACACTTTTGTCTACGTGTGTTCAGACAATTGCACATTTTTGTTCATATCCAATTCCATTTACGGACTGTTGCTTTTCGGTAAAAATGCAAACACTATAGTGGTCTGCAGGTCGTACAAGGTTGGTATGATCCTTGCATATAATTTGTGATGACAATTTGGAGAACATGATAAGGAGGCGTCACAGATGCAAGTGGAATTCAAAAACGAGCCGTTTACCAATTTTAGCTTGCCGGAGAACAAGAAGGCGTTTGAAGAAGCGCTTGCCAAAGTGGAAAGCGAGCTGGGCCGGGAGTACGATCTGATCATCGGCGGCGAGCGCATCAAAACGGAAAAGAAATCCCGCTCCATCAACCCTTCCAATAAAGAACAAGTGATCGGGATCGTTTCCCAGGCCGATCAGGCCCTGGCGGAAAAAGCGATTCAGGTTGCCGCTCAAACCTTTGAGAGCTGGAAAGCTGTTCCGGCGGAAGCGCGTTCCCGCTACCTCTACAAAGCAGCTGCCATTCTGCGCCGCCGCAAACACGAATTTTCTGCGTGGCTGGTCAAGGAAGCAGGCAAGAGCTGGGCAGAAGCCGACGCTGACACGGCGGAAGCGATCGATTTCATGGAATACTACGGACGCCAAATGGACAAACTGGCTCAACGCCATCCGCTGACCCGCATTCCGGACGAAGACAACGAACTGTACTACATCCCGCTGGGCGTTGGCATCGTGATCCCGCCGTGGAACTTCCCGCTGGCGATCATGGTGGGCATGACCACGGCTGCAATCGTAGCGGGCAACACCGTTGTGCTGAAGCCGGCATCCACCACGCCGGTCATCGCTGCGAAGTTCATGGAAATCCTGGAAGACGCAGGCGTTCCGGCGGGTGTCGTCAACTTCGTGCCTGGTTCCGGCAGCGAAATCGGCGACTTCCTCGTGGAGCATCCGCTGACCCGCTTCATCAGCTTTACCGGTTCCCGCGATGTGGGCCTGCGCATTAATGAACTGGCGGCCAAACACCGTCCGGGCCAAAAATGGATCAAGCGCCTCGTTGCCGAGATGGGCGGTAAAGACTCCATCATCGTAGACAACGACTGCGATCTGGAACTGGCGGCGCAAGCCATCGTGACATCCGCGTTTGGCTTCTCCGGTCAAAAATGTTCCGCATGCTCCCGGGCGATCGTTCACCAGGATGTATATGACCAGGTGCTGAACCGCGTCGTGGAGCTGACGAAACAGCTCACCGTCGGCGATGTTCGCAATCCGGAATTCTTCACCGGTCCGGTTGTTGACGAAAAAGCATACAACAAGATTCTCGAATACATCGAGATCGGTAAACAGGAAGGCAAGCTGATGGTCGGCGGCGAAAAAGGACCGGACAGCGGCTACTTCATCATGCCGACCGTATTTGCCGATGTTGATCCGCAGGCGCGCATCATGCAGGAAGAAATCTTCGGTCCGGTGGTGGCCTTTACCAAGGCACGTGACTTTGACCACGCGCTGGAAATCGCCAACAACACCGAGTACGGCCTGACCGGCTCCGTAATCAGCCGCAATCGCGCGCATCTGGAAAAAGCACGCACCGAATTCCACGTGGGCAACCTGTACTTCAACCGCAAGTGCACTGGTGCTCTGGTTGGCGTGCATCCGTTCGGCGGCTTCAACATGTCCGGTACGGACTCCAAAGCGGGCGGTCCGGACTACCTGCTGCTGTTTACGCAGGCCAAACTTGTTTCCGAAAAACTGTAATCAACGAGACGACAAAGGCTGCCCCCATACGGGGCAGCCTTTTTGCTGCTCCAGCCGCTCTTTTCGCCCGCAAATAAAACAAGCCCGTTGAAAAACGGACGAAAGAGTGGCTGGTGACCATTTATTTTGCATAGATGCCAAAAATTTTGGCATTTTCAATGATGTCTCTGTGATTGTTCATGTTACTTTTTGGATGGGGAGTAGAAGCGATAGTTGTTTCGCCCGCTGCTCTTGGCCTTGTACAGAGCCTGGTCCGCGTGGCGCAGCAGTTGATCCGTGTCAGTGCCGTCGTGGGGAAAGAAGGCGATACCGATGCTGGTGGTGATGGAAAACTGTTGCTTGGCAATCAACCACGGCTGCTGGAGCACGTCCAGGATGCGGGCTGCCACTTTGGCCGCCTCTGTCTCCGATTCCAGGGATGTCAGCAGGATAACGAATTCATCGCCGCCGAGGCGGGCGACCGTGTCCACATCCCGTACGCACGATGTCAGGCGTTTGGCCATCACCTGCAAAAACTGGTCGCCGACGTCGTGGCCCCAGGTGTCGTTGATATCCTTGAAGTTGTCACAGTCGAGGAACAAGACGGCCAGGAGTTGATTCGAACGCTTTGCCTTGGCGATTGCCTGCTGCATGCGATCCAGCAGCAAGCGCCGGTTGGGAAGGCCGGTGAGCATGTCGTGGTACGCCATGTGCGCCAGCTGTGATTCCAGTTTTTTGCGTTCAGTGATGTCCCGCGTCACGGCAAACACGTGGGTGCAAACGCCATTGCTGTCGCAGATCGGGGTGAGGATGGTTTCACCGACGAGTTCGCCGTAGGTGGTGAAATGGGTTGCCGTTCCGCTTGCCACCGCCTGCCGGTACATGCTGTTGAGGACGGCTGCCTTTTCTTCCGGATTGACCTCTTCGATCAGCTTTCCGTATGCCGCTTCCGTCAGACCAGCCGCCTGCATGGCGGCCGGGTTCATCAGCACGTAGCGAAAACGGGGTCCTTCTTCGACTGCCATGAGAAATACCATATCGGACATATGTTCAAAAAAACGGGTCAGCACGCTGCCGTACTGATTGATCAGCACCTCAATGTCTTGTTGTCCCATGCCCCGGTCTCTCCTGTAGGTAAGCTTGTACCGCCATTATAGTATAGCAATCGCCCTCCTCAAAATGATGAGACCATGGTCGGAGTCCGGGCTTTACGGCCCGTGTAAAGAAATGGTACAGTAGGGTTATGACCTTTGAACGGAACCATGAGGAGTTGTCATATGCGTAAGAAGCTGCTTCCCGGCTTGATACACCGCCTGCCGCAGAATGCGCTGTCGCGGACGATGGGGAAAATCACCGCATCCCGTTTCAGCCGGCTGGCGATTCGCCATTACATCCGCCATTACAAGATCGATCCGACCATTATGGAAAAGCCGGTTCATGAATATCGCACGCTGAAGGAATTTTTTACGCGCCGCCTGAAACCGGGGGCCCGTCCGATTGCTCCGGGAACGGATGTCGTCATCAGCCCCGTGGACGGAACGGTATCGCAAATGGGGGACATTCGCGAGGGGACGCTGATTCAGGCCAAAGGCAAGCAGTACAGCCTTGCCGAGCTGTTGGGCGACGCTCCGGAAATGGCGGAACGCTTCTACGGCGGCAGGTTCATCACGATCTACTTGAGTCCGCGTGACTATCACCGCATCCACATGCCGGTGACAGGCAAACTGCTCCGCTACACGTACGTGCCGGGGCGCCTGTATCCGGTCAACCAACTGGGGATTGAACACGTCGACAGGCTGTTCGCCCGCAACGAGCGCCTCGTCACCTACATGAAGACGGAACAGATGGGCTGCGTCGCGCTGGTCAAGGTGGGTGCCCTGTTTGTCGGCAGCGTAAAAGTCGTGTACAACACCGCCACGACCAATGTCAAACACGGCCGGCAGACGAGCGGTCCGATCCTGGGAGAGCCCTGCCTCGACAAGGGAGACGAACTGGGCTGGTTTGAATTCGGGTCCACCGTCATCCTGCTGTTTGAATCCAGACAGCTGGAATGGGCGGACAACGTTTCCATCGGCAGCACGGTGCTGATGGGACAAAAGCTGGCACAACTGAAAGCAAGCGAATAACCAGGCAGTGAATGCTAAACGCAAGCCCGAGAGCACGCTCTCGGGTTTGTTTGTCTTTTCATATGATCTCCGCTCTTAATCGAAAAATCCCGGCTGAAATTGACTGAACCCGCTCTTTTCAAGTAAGATCAAAGTTATGTGATAGTTTCGGAGGTGGAATGGATGAGCGCCATTACCCGCAGGGAAGTGGAGCATGTAGCCAACCTCGCCCGCTTGAAGCTGACCGAAGAAGAAGCGGAGCGATACACGAAAGACCTGAACGCCATTTTGGAATTCGCCGCCAAGCTGAACGAGCTGGACACGTCCAGCGTTGAGCCGACCAGCCACGCGACCGACGTAAAGAATGTCATGCGCGAGGACGTGAACCGTCCGTCCCTCTCGCGCGAAGATGCGCTGAAAAACGCGCCCGACCACGAAGACGGCCAGTTCAAGGTACCGGCTGTATTTGAATAACCGCAGACATACAGGAGAAGGGAGGACACCATTGTGTCGCTGTTTGACAAGCGATTGTCGGAAATACATAGCGCTCTGCGCAAAAAAGAGCTGTCCGTCACCGACCTTGTGCAGGCGTCCATCGCCAGCGTCAAGGAGCACGACGAAGACATCCGTTCCGTTCTGTACGTGGACGAAGAAGGGGCCCTGGCTCAGGCCAAAGCATTGGACGAGCGTCTGGCCAAGGGAGGAGAGGAGCTGGGCCTGCTCTACGGCCTGCCTGCAGGCTTGAAGGACAACATCGTCACCAAAGGCGTGCGCACCACTTGTGCCAGCAAGTTCCTGTCCAACTACGACCCGATTTACGACGCCACCGTCACGAAAAAACTGAAGGAAGCGGACGCGGTGATTGTGGCCAAGCTGAACATGGACGAGTTCGCCATGGGCGGCTCCAACGAAAACTCCGGCTTTTACCCGGTGAAAAACCCGTGGAATACCGAGTATGTGCCGGGCGGTTCCAGCGGCGGTTCGGCTGCTGCCATGGCATCCCGCCACTTCTTTTTCACGCTCGGCTCTGACACCGGCGGCTCCATCCGCCAACCGGCCGCTTTCTGCGGTGTCGTCGGACTGAAGCCGACATATGGCCGCGTCTCCCGTTTCGGGCTGGTGGCGTTTGCGTCGTCGCTGGACCAGATCGGACCGATTACGAAAAACGTGGAAGACGCCGCCTACGTGCTGCAGGCGATTGCCGGCCACGACGAGTACGACTCCACGTCGGCCAGCGTCGAGGTGCCTGACTACCTTTCCGCATTGACCGGCGAGGTGAAAGGCCTGCGCATCGGCGTGCCCAAGGAGCTGATCGGCGAGGGGATCGACCCCGAGGTGCGCGAAGCAGTGCTGGCTGCACTGAAGCAGTTGGAGAGCATGGGCGCCACCTGGAGTGAAGTCTCCATGCCGCACACCGAGTACGCCGTGCCGGCCTACTACCTGCTCGCGTCCTCGGAGGCGTCGTCCAACCTGGCCCGCTTTGACGGGGTGCGCTACGGCGTGCGCGCCGAAAACGCCGACAACCTGATCGAGTTGTACAAGGAGTCGCGCAGCCAGGGCTTCGGACCGGAAGTGAAGCGGCGCATCATGCTGGGAACCTACGCGCTCTCGTCGGGCTACTACGACGCCTACTACAAAAAAGCGCAGCAGGTTCGCACCCTGATTATCCAGGACTTCACCAACGTGTTTGCCGATTTTGACGTGATTTTGCACCCGACCACACCGACCACGGCCTTCAAGATCGGGGAAAACATCGACGATCCGGTCAAAATGTACCTGGAAGACATCTGCACCGTACCGGTCAACCTGGCAGGGCTGCCAGCCATCAGCGTGCCGTGCGGATTTGCCCAAAACGGCCTGCCGATCGGCATGCAGATCGTCGGCAAGGCGTTTGACGAATCCACCGTGCTGCGCGTGGCCCACGCTTACGAACAGGCTGCTGGCCATTATCTGCGCAAGCCGGAACGGGTGAGGGGGTAAGAGAGATGAGCCAGTTTGAAACCGTCATCGGCCTGGAAGTACACGCCGAGCTTTCCACCAACAGCAAAATCTTCTGCGGCTGCCCGACAGAGTTCGGTGCGCCGCCGAATACCCATACCTGCCCGATCTGCCTGGGGCATCCCGGCGTCCTGCCCGTCACCAACAAGCAGGCCGTGGAGTTCGCGATGAAGGCAGCGCTTGCGCTCAACTGCGAAATTTCCCGCGAAACCAAGTTTGACCGGAAAAACTACTTCTACCCGGACCTTCCCAAGGCGTACCAGATCTCCCAATTTGACCAGCCGATCGGCAAAAACGGCTGGATCGAGATCGAAGTCAACGGGGAGAAAAAGCGGATCGGCATCACCCGCCTGCATCTGGAAGAGGACGCGGGCAAACTGACTCACAGCGACTTCGGCGATACGCTGGTCGACTTTAACCGCGTCGGCGTGCCGCTGGTGGAGATTGTCTCCGAACCGGACATCCGCTCGCCTGAAGAGGCAAAGGCGTATCTGGAAAAGCTGAAGGCCATCCTGCAGTACACCGGCGTGTCGGACGTGCGCATGGAGCAGGGCTCGCTGCGCTGTGACGCCAACGTCTCCATCCGTCCGGTGGGCCAAAAGGAATTCGGCACCAAGACGGAATTGAAAAACATGAACTCGTTCCGCAACGTGCAGGCGGCACTGGAGTACGAAGTGGAGCGGCAGAAGCAGGTCGTTCTCTCCGGCGGCACGGTCGTGCAGGAAACCCGCCGCTGGGACGAAACCAACCGGAAGACCCTCTCCATGCGGTCCAAGGAAGAGGCGCACGACTACCGCTACTTCCCGGACCCGGACCTGGTGCGGATGCAGATTTCCGAAGAGTGGATTGAAGCCGTGCGGGCTTCCATTCCGGAGCTGCCTGACGCTCGCCAGGCTCGCTATGTGAACGAATACGGCCTTCCGCAAAGCGACGCCGCCGTCATCACCATGTCCAAGGAAACGGCCGACTTCTTTGACGAAACCGTCAAGACGGGCGCTGATCCGAAAGCGGCCGCCAACTGGCTGATGGTGGAACTGCTGGGCTATTTGAACGCCAACAACTTGACGTTGGCCGACGTGAAAATTACGCCGCACGGACTGGGCGAGATGATCAAGCTGATCGAAAACGGCACGATTTCCTCCAAGATCGCCAAGACCGTCTTCAAGGAGATGGTGGAGACCGGCAAGGAGCCGAAACAGATCGTCGAGGAAAAAGGGCTGGTGCAGATCAGCGACGAAGGCGCCCTGCGCCAGATCGTCCAGGACGTGGTCAACGCCAACCCGCAGGCTGTCGCCGACTACAAGGCCGGCAACGAGAAGGCCGTCGCCTTTTTCGTCGGTCAGGTAATGAAGCAGACCCGCGGCAAAGCAAACCCGCCGATGGTCAACAAGCTCTTGCGGGAAGTGCTGCAAAACGCGTAAGATACAGACGGACAAAACAGGGACACGCTTTCTCATTGAGGAGCGTGTCCCTTTTTGTTGCGCGGGAACAGAGATCCGCTCCTGGTATTTTGTCAGCGACCGATGGGCATTTTGCACCTGGGCAGAAGTAGTTAATCGTAGGATAAAGGTGAAAACCATTATGTATATCATCGGGACCCTGTCGGTGTGCAACGCTTTGGAATCCAACAGTATTCACCCAAAAAAATAACACCCGTTAATTGGGTGCTTTTTAATCAAATCGAGCGACGGGTAAACAAATCATAAATCAAGGGCATGCATGGACCTTCTCGTTCATTTACAGATGAACCTATTATTTGATGCTAAAAACAGTTAGCAACTACATTCGTGAGATTAAAGAAATCTAATAATGCATCCTTCACAGATTTAGATAATCCTTCAGAAGCTTTGTCCAAAGCTTTTGAAATTGATTTCTTTCTGGAAAAACCATTGTACCGGAATTCATCATAATATTTTTTTATCGTCTTTACTGCTTTTGTAGTTCCCCCAAGAGCTTTGATAGCTGATTTAATTTTTGTTATTTTAGTGAATGAAAATGCATTGGTTACCAAAGCTATTCCCACTGCAGCAATACATCCTGCAACGCTTTTTTACCTCGCTAAAGTGTAAATTATCTTCACTGTCTACAGTAACGTATAGTCCGGTTGTTTCCTGGAACCATATCGCAGTTGCTTGAGGGCCTTGATCCAAAACACTTTGTGGAATATCTTCAATCGCTTGAAGAATAACAGTGGTTTGATCAAAGACTTCATTATCAATTATCTGTTCTGCTGGCAGGTTTTCATTCTCATCCGCATTGGCAACGTTAGGAACTACAGTAACAAAGAGACAAAATGACAAGAAACACAACAGAAACTTTTTAACCTGCAAAAGCCTTCTCTCCCTTACTAAAAATTATTACTCTGCGTAACTTAAACATATCAATAAAAATAGAATTTTTTCAAGAGTTTTTCGTATAATATTATACAGAAAAGGAGGATATTTGTAATGAAAGACAATTTATCCCTGGTAGGCGCCATATGCCTGTTAATCGTGACGATCGTTAATTTTTCGACTGACAATCAACTGATTACAGGAACAGTCGGCGGAATTCTATTTCTGTTTGTGTTGATTCTTAACATAAAATCAAGGCTGGATAATAAAAAAGCAAACAAAAAGTAACGAGGAGCGTTTTCAATCCTGAGAAGCATCTCTGACAGACCGGCTGCTGTTGTGTTGATACAAGCGTTTGCCGTCAAGGCAGGAAGTCCTTGTTTGAATTGTAAGATTGTGCCCGCTCCCCTATAATGAAAAGGGACAATGTGTGGAGGAGGAGGGCATGGAAATGAACATCGTGTCCGTCACGGGAGAAAGCGTGCCGCCGAGCAAAGGTGGGTCGCCTGCCGATACATTTGAACGATCCATCGCGACCTGTGAGGTGAACGGACAGCAGAGAACGGTCACCGTCACCTACGTTCGCTACTTTGAAAAGGTGCTGGCCGAGCGGGGCATCTACGATCAGGATGCGGAGGGCATTCCGGTCAACCGGCTGGTGGCCGTGCTCTTCTTGGAAAAACACCCGGATGAGCGGGGAAACCGCCACTACATCAACGACACCGACAAGTTTCTGTCGCTGTTTGCCGGATTTTCGCTGGAAGATTTCAAACGAAAACACGTTGGATTATCCCTTGCGTAACTTGCAAGGGTTTTCTTTTATTTGTCCGTATACCGTACTCTCAGGGGACATCGGCCAGTTGATTTCATATATAATGGATGATAAGCCAAATATTCTCGTGGTGTTGCTAGTGGATCAGAAAGGAGAGCAGTCAGTGATCGAAGTAGATCAGGTCAGCAAACGATTTGGCAACGTCGCGGCAGTGCGGAACGTGACGTTTTCCGTCTCCTCCGGCGAAGTGTACGGGCTGCTCGGTGAAAACGGCGCAGGCAAAACGACGACGATGCGCATGATGGCGACCATCCTGCAGCCAACCGAGGGAGATATTCGAATCGGGGGATATTCTGTCCGCACCCAGCCGGTGGAAGTTCGCCGGCGTATCGGCATTCTGTTCGGGGGTGACGTGGGCCTGTACAACCGGCTGACGGCGCGGGAAAACATCGCCTATTTCGGCAGGCTGTACGGTCTGACGGGGCCGCGCCTGGACCAACGCATCGATCAGTTGAGCCGGATGCTTCAAATGGAGGCGTTTATCGATCGGCGGGTGGGCGGGTTTTCCCGGGGGATGAAGCAAAAAGTAGCGATCGCCCGCACACTGGTGCACGATCCTGACGTGATACTGCTGGACGAACCGACGACCGGACTGGATGTGACGGCGGCCAACATGTTTCGGCGCATGGTGGCGATGCTCCGGGAAGAGGGAAAGACTATCCTGTTCTCCAGCCACAATATGGGGGAAATTGAAAAGCTGTGCAGCCGCATCGCGATCATTCACAAGGGAAGCATCCGCTATGCGGGTACGGTGGCAGCCCTTCGAGAGCGCTGCGGCATGAATGACTTGGACGATATCTTCATGGCGATGGTCGAGGAGGGCAGACATTGATGGACAAAAATGTCGTGTGGACCATATTCGCCAAGGAGATGCTCGATCTGCTGCGTGACCGCAAGACCTTGATCGGCACGTTTCTCATACCGCTTGTCGTGATACCGTTTGTGTTCTTTTTGCTCAGCATGTCGTACAGCAACGTGGAAAAGGAAGCGCGCTCCTACGTACCGATCGCCGTTGAAGGCACGTCGAAACTGGTGGATCATCTCCGCTCTCAGCCAGGCGTCCGCATCCTGTCGCCGGACAGACCGATGGAGGCGCTGAAGGCGGGAGAACTGCGGGCAATTGTGACCATCCCTGATCATTTCGACCAGGTACTGCGGAGCGGGGGGAGGGTCCAGCTGCATGTCGCCTACGACAACACCAACCAAAAGTCGGTGTACGCAAAAAGCGTGATCGACAGCGCAGTGCAGCAGTACAGCTCCGACATCGTCAGCATGCGGCTCAGGCAGGCGGGTTTGTCTGTGGAAGCGATCGAGCCAATTGAAACGACGTACGAAAACGCTGCGTCCGACGAACGGCAGACCGGCGGCATTCTGGCCGGGATCATTCCCCTGATGGTGGTGCTGTCGCTCGCTTCCGGCGGGGTGGCGGCCGCCACCGATCTGGTCGCCGGCGAAAAAGAGCGGGGCACGCTGGAATCGCTGTTGACCACTCCGATTGCTGCCAACCAGATCCTGACGGCCAAGCTGCTGGCGGTCATGGTGATGAGCTGCATCAGCGCCACCGCCTCGCTGCTGTCCCTCTCGTTTGTGTTTCGGTGGGGACCTCTGAAGGTGGACGGGACCGACCTTTCTTTCGGCTTTTTGTCCCCGGCCTCACTTGCAGTGCTGGCGGCGACCATTGTGCTGCTGGCCGCCTTGTTCGCTGGGCTGGAGCTGACGCTCAGCACCGTCGCCAAATCGTTTAAGGAGGGGCAGACCTACATGACCGGCGTCGTCATCCTGGCAATGATTCCATCCTACATGTTGATGCCCATCCACCCTGTAGACATTCCTGCGCTGTACTACGTCTTGCCGGTCTTCAACGGGGTGGCCTTGTGCAAGGAGGCGTTTTACGGTGAGGTTGATCCCTTGCACACCTTGGTCGGACTGGGGACGTCGCTGCTCTACGTGACCGCCATCATCGCCGCGACTGCCCGTCTGTTCCGCCGGGAAGGAGCGGTCGTGAGATAGTTCGTGAGATATTGACGCCGGGCGGCTGATGCCGTTCAATGTCGGCAGTTCGCTTGGCCCGGCGCACCTTTTTTGTCTTCGCCGTTCAGCAGCAGTTGCGGTGAGAGGGGATACGGCATGCTGCCTACTTAACCACGGAGTCGCTTATCACCAGGGAGTCGCGAATCAGCCAACCGGCGCCGATTACACCGGCATCGTTGCCCAACGTTGCGGGCAGGATTTCGGTCGACTCCGCTACGTGAGAGAACGGAACAAACCGGCGGAACGACTCGCGCACCCGGGAAAAGAGAAACTCGCCGGCTGCCGCGACGCCGCCCCCGATAATGAACTTGGCCGGGTTGAGTGTAGCCGCCAGATGGGAGAGGGCCAGACCCAGATAGAAGGCGACTTGGTCGGTGATCGCCAGGGCGGCAGCATCTCCCGCCTTGGCCGCATCCAAGACGTCCTTGGCCTTGATGTCGCCTTGGCGGGCGAGTGTTTCTGCCAGGAGCGGGCTTGTCCCCTCTTGCGCGGCTTTTAGGCCTTCACGGATGATCGCAGTGGCGGAGGCGTACGTCTCCAGGCAGCCGGTCTTGCCGCAGTTGCAGGCCGGCCCTCCCTCGGGCACCATCGTGATGTGGCCGATTTCACCGCCTACGCCGTGGATGCCGTTGACCACCTTGCCGTGCAGGATCACGCCGCCGCCAACGCCAGTGCCCAGTGTGATCAGAACCATATCTTTGGCACCCTGTCCGGACCCCCGCCACATCTCGCCAAGCGCGGCAGTGTTGGCGTCGTTGTCGACAGCCACCGGCAGGCCGGTGAGCGCTTGCAGTTTGTCGCGCAGCGGTACGGGGCGCTTCCAGTGCAGGTTTACCGCTTGATAGACGATGCCGTTGGCCGCGTCGACCGGACCGGGAATCCCTACGCCGATGCCGGCCACCTGTTCCTTGGAAAAGCCATGCTGGTGCAACATGCTCGTTGCCATGTCCACCACTTTTTGCAGGACGCTGTCTTCGCCGTCCGCCACGGGTGTCGGCTCCTGGGTTTTGGCAAGGATGTTGCCCTCCGTGTCGAGCAGGGCCATTTTGATTGCTGTTCCTCCTACGTCAACGCCTACGATGATGGGTTTCACACAAGCTCCTCCTATCTCCTCCGATTGTAATCTTTTCCTATCCTCTTATGATAACATGTCGGGTACAGCATAGCGATTCCCAAAAATGGCTATACAGGATATGATGAAAAGAGAGAAGCCATGAGCGAGTACAGGAAGAAGGGACATGCGTTGAAACGTGCCAGATTGATTTACAACCCCAGCTCCGGCCGGGAAATCGTGCGCCGGCGGCTGCCGGACATTCTGGAACTGCTGGAGTCTGCCGGCTACGAGACGTCGTGCTACGCGACAAAAGGGGAAGACGACGCCACCGAAGAAGCGGAACGGGCGGTCAAGCGCGGCTTTGACGTGATCATCGCCGCCGGCGGAGACGGCACCATCTACGAGGTGGTGAACGGCATGGCCGGAAAGCCCGCACGGCCCGCTCTCGGCATCATCCCCTGCGGAACGAGCAACGATTTTGCGCGTGCTCTCGGCATTCCCAAATCAATTACTCGTTCCTGCAAGATCATCGCAGCAGGAAAGCGGAAGCGGGTGGACGTCGGCCGCATCAACAACCGGTATTTTATCAACATCGCCGGCGGCGGGTCGCTGACCAACCTGACCTACGAAGTGCCCAGCAAGCTGAAAACCCTTCTGGGCCAATTGGCTTACTATGTCAAGGGACTGGAAAAGCTGCCGTCGCTTCATCCCATCCGCGTCAAACTGGAGACGCGGGACAAAGTGCTGGTCGACGAAGAAATCATGATTTTCCTGATCACCAACAGCCATTCGGTCGGCGGTTTCGACCGGCTTGCCCCCAACGCCGACATCTCCGACGGCAAGCTGGATTTGATCGTCGTCAAAAAAGTTGGCCTGGGCGATTTTATCCGCCTGGCGGCACAGGCTATACGAGGGGAGCATGTAAAAGACCCCAACCTGCTGTATTTTCAAACCGACTACATCAAGGCGACATCCCCGTCAGGCGAGACGGTTCAGCTCAATCTGGACGGGGAACTGGGCGGCGAGCTTCCGTGCGTATGCGAAGCGCTGCCAGGGCATCTCGAATTGTTTGTACCGTGAGCCAGTGAGGTCAGGCCCCTCGCCATGACGCGGTCAAAGGCGGCGGGGAACCCCTTCTGTTTTTCAGTATGAAAGTGAAAAGGAGCAACAGTAGTGGCCAAGACAGCAAAGAAGCGACGCGGAACGGCGGTCAAGCCGGAGCTTGACCTGCCGGTCCGCCTCGGACAAACCGTAGAAGTGGAGATAACCGGACTCAATCACGAAGGTGCAGGCGTCGGCCGGGTGGACGGCTACACCCTGTTCGTGCAGGGAGCGCTGGCCGGAGAGCGGGTGCGTGCACGGATAGAGCACGTGAAAAAAAGCTACGGCTTTGCCTCGCTGCTGGACGTGATCGAAGCCAGTCCGCACCGCGCCCAGCCGCCCTGTCCGGTGTATGACCGTTGCGGTGGCTGTTCGCTGCAGCACCTCGCCTATGAGGAGCAGATCCGGCACAAGCAGCAGATCGTCAAAGACAACCTGCGCCGGATTGGCGGCTTTCCCGTGGACGGGGAAGGAGCGGTCGTCGTCCATCCGACGATCGGGATGAGCGATCCGTGGCGCTACCGCAACAAAGCCCAGGTGCCGATCGGCGAGCAGAATGGGGCGCTGGTGGGCGGCTTTTACGCCGAGCGCTCCCACGAGATTGTCGACATGGACGAATGCCTGATCCAGCACCCGGCCAACGACGAAGCGGTCGCCGCCGTCAAGCGGATCGCCGCCCGGCTGGGCATCCAGCCGTATGATGAAGTGCGCCATACCGGCCTCCTGCGCCATGTGGTGGCCAAGGTGGGGGCGCGTACAGGCGAAGTGATGGTGGTGCTGGTGACGACAGAGGAATTCATCCCGCAGCGAGAGATGCTGATCGAGTCCATCCGCGCCCAGGTGCCGGGTGTGACCAGCATCGTGCAAAACATCAACCCGGACAAGACCAATGTCATTTTCGGCAAAACGTCGATTACGCTTTGGGGCAGCGACGTGATCTACGACTACATTGGCCCGATCAAATTTGCCATCTCTGCCCGCTCGTTCTACCAGGTGAATCCGGTGCAGACGGAAGTGCTGTACAACAAAACACTGGAGTACGTCGGCGCCACCGGGACAGAAACGGTGATCGACGCCTATTGCGGCATCGGGACAATTTCGCTCTTTCTGGCGCAAAAATCCCGTCACGTCTACGGCGTGGAGATCGTGCCGGAAGCGATCGCCGACGCCAAGCGCAATGCCGAACTGAACGGCATCGCCAACGTCACCTTTGAAACCGGCCCGGCCGAGGTGGTCATCCCTGCGTGGAAAGACCAGGGCATCCGCCCCGACGTGATCGTCGTCGACCCGCCGCGCAAAGGCTGCGACGAGGCGCTGTTGACAACCATTTTGCAGATGAAACCGCAGCGGGTGGTGTACGTCTCCTGCAACCCGTCGACGCTGGCCCGGGATTTGAAGGTGCTGGCGGAGCTGTACGAGCTGAAGGAAGTGCAGCCGGTGGATATGTTCCCGCATACGGGGCATGTGGAGAGTGTGGCGCTGCTGACCCTGAAATAGAGCAGAAAACCCTTGTGTATCAAGGGTTTTTATTTTTTTATCTCTAAAATGGTTGTGTGTGTTGCAGACAAAACCAGCGGGATTTAAAATTATAGGGACTTCATTATCTGAATAGTCAATCTTCTGTCTTGTAGCATTACTGGGGAGATCATCACATTACTACTGGATGCACGGTGCTTTTTCACCGAGGTCGCGTCTTCCGTGGACATTGCAGTATGAACGGCAAGACCGTTGCCCACGTCAGCCTGACCATCGCCAAGGCGAAGCTGGACAAAAAATGTTGATGTCCCCTTGCAGGGGACGCCGGGAGGTACATCCTTATGAGCAATGTTCTCTATGAAAAAAGCAATGGCATCGCCTATGTCACCCTCAACCGCCCCGAGGCGATGAATGCCATTGACGAGGCCACCAACGCAGAACTGGCGGAAGTGTGGCGGGATTTCGCCGCCGACGATGCCGTGGATGTGGCCATTCTCACCGGCAGTGGGCGGGCTTTTTGCGCCGGCGCCGATCTGAAGACCTTTATCCCCAAGTGGGAGGGGGCCAACATGTTGGATATCCGCAAGAATATCCCCCATGGCCTCGGCGGTGGGCTGACTCGTGGGCAGCACCGTATCTACAAGCCTATCATTGCTGCGATCAACGGCTATGCCGTCGGCGCCGGGCTGGAAATCGCCCTGGCCTGTGATATCCGCATCGCTTCCGAACAGGCCAAATTTGGCATCTTCGAGGTGCGCTATGGCCTGCACCAAGGTGATGGCGGCCTTGTCCGCCTGGTGGCGGTAGCCGGAATCGGCGTGGCGCTTGATCTCACCCTGACAGGACGGGAGGTCTCGGCACAGGAGGCGCTCGCGCTAAGACTGGTCACCCGCGTCGTGCCGCCTGAAGAACTGATGAAGACCGCCGAGGAGACGGCGCACATGATACGGCGCAACAGCCGCAATGCCGTTCGTTCCGCCAAGGAGACCATCCTTGAACTGATCGGACGCCCATTGGACGACGCACTGAGACTGGAGACGCTATACGGCTATTCGAGTCTAGGGGACTTTGCCGATGCCCGTGCAAGGCTCTCACAGTTTGGAAAGAAATAGGCACTGTACCAGCAGAATGGGATGATGCCATCTATGCAGTAAAGCTGCATCTGGGTTCGTAATGAGATTTGGACTGACGATCCTATATGTAACGTTATACTTGAACGAAACAGTTTCTTGCCAACCATCATAACCCTGAATGAAACGATAGAAAGGGAAGTATATTAATGATTCAAACAGAGAGACTGAACATTTATCCGCTTTCTGATGAAGAAATGCGTGACGTGATTCAAAACGAATCAAACGAAGCGCTGAAAGCCGCCTATTCAGAAATGCTTGCCGGTTGCCTGGAGAATCCGGAGCAGCGCATTTGGCATGCGCTGTGGGTGTTGCAGCTGAACGATGGAAGCGGGAAAATTATTGGCAGTTTGTCGTTCAAAGGACTGAACGACAATGGAATGGTTGAAATCGGCTACGGAATAAATCCGGAATACGAAGGAAAAGGGTTGATGACGGAAGCAGTATCCGCAGCGGTTCGCTGGGCATCGAAACAGCCAGGCGTGTTATCCATAGAAGCCGAGACAGAGCCGGACAATATTGCCTCCCAAAGAGTGCTTGAAAAAGCGGGGTTTATACCGAGCGGAGTGATTGGAGCTGAGGGGCCGAGGTACATCTGGAAAAACGGATAACGGCAATCCGCCCATCCCGCTGCAAAAGTCCGCGCCGGTCTGCACAACGCAATTACCACTTATGCGGGAAAGAGGCTTACAATCGCGTGTTCCTGCAGCGTTATGCGAAAAAATCAACGAAAAGGGGATATTATCAGAAAAACCTTTGCTGATGTATAATCATTGATGCAAGTTCGTTATCTCAATCTGTTCAGAATAGCAGTGGTGAGAGATATGAGCGATGAGATTTCCATCTTGCCGATTCAATCGTTCTACTCCCTCAATGATTGCGTCGTAGCGGCAGAGCTCCTCAACAAAGTGCCGTTGGTCATGCGGTTTGAACCGGTGCTGAGTGACGACGAATGCCAGCAGTTGATTGAGGCAGCCGCCTCCCGTCTAAAAGAATCCAGACTTGTCAACAAGGTGGTCAGCCAGATTCGCTCGAGCCGCGGGATGTTTTTTGAAGAAGAGGAAAACCCGTTGATTCGGCGCATTGAAAGGCGAATTTCCGAATTGATGAACGTGCCGATCGAACACGCAGAAGGATTACAAGTGCTTCACTACGCTCCCGGTCAAGAATACAAGGCTCATCATGACTTTTTCCGTCCAAATACTCCTTCGGCCAAGAATAATCGGATCAGCACGCTGGTCATCTATTTGAACGATGTGGAAGAAGGGGGAGAGACAGTCTTTCCGTTACTGCGGTTATCGGTGAAACCAAAACGCGGCTCTGCGGTGTACTTTGAATATTTTTACCGCGACCAAGCCTTGAACGACTTGACCTTGCACAGCAGCGTTCCCGTTGTTCGAGGGGAAAAATGGGTCGCAACGCAGTGGATGCGCAGACAGCGGGTCCGCAGCCTTGGACTCATTCCGAATCCAGCATAGCCGGATGCGTTACATAAATCTTCAATATAATATCCGCACTTACGCGACAACTCGAAGCACGTGCAGGGGGATTTCCCCGTGAGTGTCTTCTGGTTGTCTTTTTTGGGTTTGAATAGGTGATCTGCACCCAAGGAAAGGATTCAAAAGCAAATCATGCTGACATTAATCCATAACGAATGCTTCTGGTTGATTACATGTACTGTATTTTTTTAACCGTATTAAAATTGCAATTGTTCTACATTTCGTATACAGTAACAGTATCGAAACGTTTTCGTGGAGGGTTCACATGGCTACGATGAAGGACATTTCCAAGAGAGCGAAAGTGTCACTTTCGACCGTTTCGGCCGTCATTAATCAATCCGCATATGTGAGTCCGGAACTGACGAAGCGAGTGATGCAGGCGATTGAGGAACTGAATTATCGGCCAAATGCAGTAGCGCGGAGCCTGAAAAAGAAGTCCACGAATACCATTGGCTTCATCGTGACAGATATCTTAAATCCCTTTTACCCGCCGATGATCAAAGGCATTGAAGATGTGGCGTTTGACCATAACATCAACGTAATTTTATGCAATATCTCTAATGACCGAAATCGCATTCAGGCATATTTGGAGCTGATGGTCGAAAAACAGGTCGACGGCATTCTTCTGGCGAATATTGCTACAGCAAAGGATTTAAACGAAATTGAAAAAACAGGGTTAAAGTATGTGTTAATCAACCGAAAGCCGCCCGGGTATGATAAAAATTTCGTCGGAATCAACAATCCGCTCAGCTCTGAATTAGCCGTAAATCACCTGGTTTCACTGGGGTACAAACGAATTGCCTATTTTGGCGGCAATTTGGAAATCAACACGGCACGGGAGAGAAAAGACGGATTTATCGCATGTATGGCTCAACACGGATTAGAGGTAGACCCCATGCTTTTGTATGACGGGGAATACTCCATGGAATCGGGGTACCGGAATGTAAAAAAGATGCTCGAACAGGTGAAGGAATTGCCCGAGGCAATCTGTGCGGTGAGCGATATTGTCGCGTTCGGGGTGATCAAGGGGCTGAGAGAAGCGGGTATTCGCGTACCCGAGGATATTGCCGTTATCGGCAATGATAACAGCTCCTTTTCGGAAAATTTCCTGGTCCCCCTGTCCAGCGTCGATCACTCCACGTATGAGATGGGGAAACTATCGATGGAATTGCTGCTGCAGATGATACAGGAAAAGGAACAGATGGTGGCGCGGCAAATTATCCTCACGCCATCCCTGGTCATCCGTGAAAGCTGCGGCGCACAAAAAAGAAAATGAGCTGAATAACCATTTTCCTTTCTTTATGAAAGAAAAATGGTCAGTGTGTAGACAAAGTAGCCGTAGCGGGGAGAACACGTTTCCGTCATCCGCTCCGTGCTTTACCCACCGAACACAAGCTAACGCTCGCGTTCGGCGGGGCCCGTGCTCGCCCAGCAGGGAAGCCAGGCGGCACGCTACGCATCGATTTGCGGGGGATCGCCAAAGCCGCATTGCTACGCCGTCTATTCAAAGGTGGCGCTCCTTTTTCCCGCAAATCGCTGCTCCGCTCGGTAGGGCTCACAAGTCGCTCTGCCTGGAAACGTGATTCTCCTTCGAACAATCTGTGTGTCTTCAGTCTTAACCATTTTCCTTTCTTGGTGAAAGTGAAAATGGTTTTTTTGTGGTTGTAGTAGAAATTATAAAAATTTTCTGCAAAAAATATTGATTTTATACATAGTGGTCATTATAATCAGAATCACAAGCAGCGAAACGTTTCGCCAGAAGTGTAGTGTCTGTCCGTCGATGAGGATTGCTGAAAACAGTGAAAAAGAGAAGTAAACATCCATGTTTTCACTTTGTTCACAAACATGTGAGACTGAAAATCACAGGGGTTTCACGTCTTTTTTTACGCTTTCTATCGAAACGTTTCGATGAGGCTTTTTGGCGAGCAAGCATTCAAAAACGATGCGAGGAGGAATTGCGATGGAAAAATTGATTATCACCGTTGCTCCCACAGGTTCTCAGACGACTCGTGAGCATACGCCCTATCTGCCGCTTACTCCGAAAGAAATCGCCGATTCCGTTTATGAGGCTTGGCAAGCGGGCGCATCAATCGCACATATTCATGTGAAAGATGAAAACGGAAACAATACCTTGGATTTGGATACGTACAGGGAAGTCGTCGCTCGCATTCAGGACAAGTGCGATATCATTATCAACTTAACGACGGCTGGCGGTTTGTTTATGAACGATGAAGACAGGCTGAAGGTTTGTGAATTGGAACCGGAGATGGCGACCTTTGATGCCGGTACGATGAATTTTGGCTCGCATGTCTTTTATAACACTCCACAGTTTCTGGAGCGGTTGGCGTTAAAAATGAAAGAACATCAGATCAAGCCGGAAATTGAAATATTTGAAGTCGGCATGCTGGAGAATACGTTGAGGATGGCGGAAAAAGGTCTGATTGATTTGCCCGCACATTTTCAATTTGTCCTGGGCATACAGGGAGGAATGCGGGCTACCCCGAGAAATCTGATGTTTTTGGTTGAAAGCCTTCCCCCTGGTTCCACGTGGTCAGCAATCGGGGCCAGCAAAGATCAACTGACGATCAATACCATGAGCATTCTGTTGGGGGGACATGTCCGCGTGGGCATGGAGGACAGTGTTTATTTTCGGAAGGGTGAACTGGCAAAGACGAATGCGCAATTTGTGGAACGAATCGTCCAGTTATCAAACATGCTGGGGAGAGACGTTGCAACGCCCAATGAAGCGAGAGAGATTTTGGGCTTGAAGCAATCGAAACGTGCAGCAAAACACTAACAGCGAGCACGTTATGAGAACGATCTTACACGAAAAAATGTAAGCGATTTCACATCGGACCAGACTTCACACCAGACCAATGAAGAGAATCAGCGAGTGAGGAGGAGAACAGATGAGAATGGCAATTATGGGTGCGGGTTCGTTGGGGACGATCATCGGAGCGCTGATTACGAAAGGGGGGCGAGAGATAGAGTTAATCGATATTAACAAGGAGCATGTGGACGCACTCAACAATTCAGGAGCAAGAATTACCGGCTTTTTGGATCTGTGTGTACCCGTAAAAGCGATTGTGCCGAGCGAAATGACAGGTACGTATGATTTGGTTTTTCTGCTGACCAAGCAGGTTTATAACAAGACGACGCTGGCACAACTGCTCCCCCATCTGTCTGAGGACAGCATCGTGTGTACGCTGCAAAATGGTGTGCCTGAAGATTATGTCTCGTCCGTGATCGGGCGCGAAAGAACGATTGGAGGCGTGGTCGGGTTCGGGGCGACATGGTTGGGACCTGGGATTTCAGAGCTGGCGACGGAAGTACATACGATGCAAAACTATGCGTTTGACATTGGAGAACTGGACGGATCGATAACGCCTCGCATCCAGGAAGTAAAGAAGGTGCTGGATCTCGTTGGGCATTGTCATATTTCAGCCAACATTCAGGGAATCAAGTGGGCAAAACTCTTGATGAATGCCACATTTAGCGGAATGTCGGCGGCATTGGGCTGCCGTTTCGGTGACATTTTGAGGAATGAGGCAGCGATGTTTCATTTGGCCCATATCGCCGATGAAACGATCAAGGTGGCACATGCGCACGGAATCCGCCTGGAGCCGATGCAGGGAAAAGACATGGAATTCCTTGAGCTGCGGGATCTCGATGACGTCCCTAATAAAATGAGCTTTTACCGGGAAGTATGGGGACCGCACAGCAATACAAAAGCCAGCATGCTGCAGGATTTGGAGAAACAGAGACCGACAGAAATTGATTACATCAACGGCTTCGTCAGCAAAAAAGGAAGGGAGGCAGGGCTTAAAACGCCGTACAACGATTTGGTCGTTCAGTTGGTGAAAGAAGCGGAGAAAAAGGGCAGACCTCCGAAATTCGAAGACAATATTGTCTATTTTGGTTCGCGTCTATAGGAAAGCGGGAAAAGCCCCCGATGTTGAAATCCTCGAAAATGGAAAGGAGTGTACGGGTATGCCGCTTGTCGCATTGTTTTTAGGGATTGTCCTGTTGTTTCTGCTCGTTATCGTATGCAAGTTCAATGCGTTTTTATCGCTCATGTTGTCCGCAATCTTCGTCGGACTTTTCCTGGGAATGGAGCCGTTAGCGATCGTAAAATCCATTGAAGCGGGACTTGGCGGTACGCTGGGGCATCTGGCGATTATTATTGGATTGGGAGCGGTTTTTGGAAAAATCATCTCGGAAGGCGGCGGAGCGAACCGAATTGCTTCTACCTTGATTGAGATTTTCGGGGAAAAACGAGTGGATTGGGCGATTTGTATCGCATCATTTGTGTTGGGGGTAATCTTGTTTTATGAAGTCAGTTACATTTTGCTGATTCCCATCGTGTATACAATCGCCAATGAAGCAAAAGTGAAGTTGATGAAAGTGGGCATGCCCTTTCTGGCTGCAATCTCCATTACCCACGTCTTCTTGCCGCCGCATCCGGGACCAACCGCAATCTCCGCTGCGTTAGGGGCGAATTTGGGTGTTGTGTTGGGATACGGATTTTTGCTGGCCATCCCCGCTACGGTGATTTTTGGTCCGTTGATTGCCAAGCTGTATCGGAATTGGGAGATCAACATCCCCAATCATTTGGTCACCAAGAAAGAATTTAACATGGCTGAGGTCCCATCCTTTGCAACGTCAGTATTCACGACGTTGTTACCCGTTATCTTGATCTTGATCGGGGTGATTGCAGAGTTCGCATTTCCGAAAGAGTCGATCATCAATCAAACCCTGACCTTTATCGGGAATGCGGATATCGCCCTGCTTGTTTCCCTGCTTGTCGCCGTATACGTGTTTGGGCTGCGTAAAAAGAGAAAGACGATGGTTGAAATCATGAAAATTGCCGAAGGTGCACTGATCTCCATGGGAGGAATCATTTTTATCCTCGGTGGCGGCGGTGCCTTCAAGCAAGTAATCCTTGACAGCGGCATGGCACAATACATTGCCGATGTCACGAACGGATGGGATATTTCTCCCTTTATCCTGGCATGGTTGATTGCGCTGATCATTCGGTTGGCTGTAGGATCGGCCACCGTAACGGTGTTAACGACAGCAGGAATTATGCTGCCCATCGTCCAAGAAACAGGTGTGAGCCCTGAATTGATGGTACTTGCCATCGGAAGTGCTTCCATTGCCTGGGCTCCGCCGAGCGATGTCTCGTTCTGGATGACAAAGGAGTATTTTAATTTGACGATTGGACAAACCATCAAATCTGTATGTTTCATGTACACCCTTGTCGCGATTTACGGCATACTCGGCGTTTTGGCATTGGACATGATGTTCGGATAATTTTGACAAATTGATTGGCTGCAACTCAAAAAGGATGGATTCGAAAATGTGATGAGGAGTGTCGTGCATGAAACTGGCGGGGAAAGTTGTCATCATTACGGGAGGAGCAGGAGGAATAGGCAAAGAAGCGAGTGTAATATTTGCAAACAAAGGGGCACATGTTGTTGTCGTTGACTGTGATCCGCAGCAGGTGGATAAAGTGGCAAACGAGGTGAATGGCCTCGGACTGACTGTTGACGTATCCAGACGCGATCAAGTGGATTGGATGGTCAGTGAAGTAATCAACCGCTATGGAAAGATTGATGTCTTGATCAATAATGCCGGAATCACCATGGACGCTACGCTCGTAAAGATGACGCAGGAACAGTGGGACCGCGTGATTTCCATTAACCAGACCGGTGTCTTTCACTGCACGCAAGCGGTGGTACCCCATATGATCAGGGAAGGCGCCGGCAGAATCATCAATACCAGCAGCATTGTGGGGAGGATGGGGAATTTCGGTCAAACGAATTATGCCGCATCGAAAGCAGCGGTGATCGCCATGACCCAAACGTGGGCAAAAGAGCTTGGCAGGAAGGGAATTCTCGTGAACGCTGTGGCTCCCGGCTTTATCGTGACCCCGATGACAGAGAAAATGCCGGAATCTATACTTCAAGGCATGAAGGAGAAAATCGCTCTCCGACGACTGGGACAACCAAGGGATGTCGCGAATGTGTATGTATTCCTGGCCAGTGATGAGGCCAGCTATATCAATGGCGCTGTCATACCTGTCGATGGCGGTCTGTCAATTTAGATTGAAAAGCTATGAGGGGATTGAACTTTGCCTCGGGCGAAGCTCAATCCTTTTCTCGTTGGGCTGATTTTGCTCTCCGAGGTCCTAGTTGTTAGAAGATTATCTCATTTCCGACAGAAAAATAACATGTTAGACTGACGGAAAGGATGAAACTAACGGACAATAGTGATCAAACATGGAAAAGGGGTGTACTTCATGACCAGCAGCAGCATGAATCCGAAAGTCGATGAATTTATCAGGAACGCGACGAAATGGAAGGCAGAATTTGAGGCGCTGCGCAATATCGTTCTAGACTGCGGCCTGACCGAAGATTTTAAGTGGATGCATCCTTGTTACACGTATGAGAACAAAAACGTAGTTCTCATACATGGATTTAAAGAATACTGTGCGCTGCTGTTTCACAAAGGAGCATTGCTGCAGGATACTCACGGCATTCTCATCCGACAAACGGAACATGTACAGGCGGCGCGCCAGATTCGCTTCACCAATGTGCAAGAAATCATCGAGATGGAACCCATCTTGAAAGCCTATATTCATGAAGCGATTGAAGTGGAAAAAGCCGGCTTGAAAGTGGATGGCAGCAAGAAGGCAGAACTCACCATTCCTGAGGAACTGCAAAAGAAATTTGCTGAAATGCCTGCCTTGAAAACTGCCTTTGAAGCATTGACGCCGGGACGGCAAAGAGCATACATTCTTTATTTTTCTAAACCCAAACAATCCAAAACGCGTGAGTCACGGATTGAAAAATACGTACAGCATATTCTCAACGGAAAGGGATTGAATGATTAAGTATTTGAACGAACGGGGGCGGGATGTTACACAGGCACTATTCGCGATTTGCTTTATACAGGTAATATATGACAAAATGGGCGTATGCGACATCATGGGCTGCTGCAACTCAACAGAGGATATAGAGGAATCAAATCTTGTTGCGGGGGCACCGTAAAGGAACGCCACGCAATGGGATTATTGGGAGAGGGTAACGATGAAAAACGTAATCGCTGTATTCATTTTAGGGTTGGTGGCAGGTGCGTTGATAGGCGCCCATCAAGTCATGTCGTTAACGCCTGAAATGGAAAGGGAAATTGTCGCCAAACTGGGGTCAAAAAACGTCATGATCATCGTGGCGATGCTGCAAACAGCAGTGTTGGCGGGGATTGCCACGATCGCAGGTTTGTGGGCTTCGCCAAAAGTAGGTTTGAACAAACCATTTGCTTATAACAGAAAAAGTATTGCCGCGGCAGCCGCCATCGGACTCTTGTCTGCCTGCTTGATCGCCATTCCGGAAAAGCTTGTCTTTGCCGAAGCGTTGGGACTGGATGAGAAATTTGAATTTTCCTGGCTTTATTTTCTTGGCAGTGTATTATACGGAGGCATCATTGAAGAAATACTGCTGCGGTTCGGACTAATGACGCTCATTGTATGGCTTGTCAGCAAAATGACGAGATCTGCAACTAGCAGCGGAATGTACGTGGCGGGAATTGTCATCGCCGCGCTTCTGTTTGCTGTCGGGCATCTTCCCGCGACTGCACAAATGCTGGGTGTAAGCACGGTAACTGTCACTCGTACGATGCTGCTCAACGTTTTGCCAGGGATTGGGTTCGGCTATTTATATTGGAAGCATGGATTGGCATATGCGATGCTCGGACATGTCACTACGCACGTCATCAATCAAGTGATCCTGCTCCCTCTCTTGTTCTAGGTACCGCGAAGTGTATGCCGATCACTAAAAAGGCGGCGTACAGCAGGCGAATGTCATCGCTGCCAGTTGGTCGACGTTTATGACGTATTTCTGCTGAACATAACATGTGAGACTGACGGCAATCATAACGCTAACAGGCAAGTTGGAGTACGTTGCACGACATGATGATGGGAGGCAGACGCATGGAGGTTTTTGCAGCGTATTTGGCAGGCATTGATAACCCTGACCACCGTGAACGGACAAAGGAAGTGTTGGCGTGGGTTGCGAATACATTCCCCAATTTGGAACCGCATATCAAGTGGAATACGCCCATGTTTACCGATCACGGCACATTTATCATCGCCTTTTCCACTGCGAAGCAACATTTAAGCGTTTCACCGGAAGAAGCGGGCATTGCGCGGTTTGCTGATGAGATTGCACAGGCCGGCTACAGCGCTACCAAGGGATTGTTTCGAATCCCGTGGAATAAGCCGGTCCATTACGATCTGCTTGCGAAAATCATTGAATTTAACATTCGGGATAAAGCAGACTGTTCAACGTTTTGGCGGAAATCAGGCTAAACGCCAAGATATCAATAATCCAGTTGGAATCGCTGCTGTCCAACAGGTCTATTCCTCAATGAGATATTACAAAGCAAAAAAGTCTATTGTGATTGCGTCAACCAGTTTCACAACTTCATGTGAAACGTTAGCGGGCATCAATCACGTAAAATTGTTAGATCGTCAGGATTTAATCGCAATTATCAATGCGTTCAAGCAAGGCGATTTGGAGAAAGCCAAGGACATCATAGAAGCGGAACCAAGAATTATTTTGGAATCGTGGTCCGATTATAAGAATGCGAATCTTGAAGTGAAAAAAGATATCAAGGCTGAAAAGCTGATAAGAAACTTATAAAGCCTCATTCTGGAATTCCTGAACAAGTATAAAAGAAAGCGCGAAAAATAACGCGACTGCAAACAAACCAACCCCCGTGTGACAGAATGTCGTACGGGGGTTGGTGACGGTGGAGACAAGCTTTCCGGCTGGCGATTGGCAGGATTTTTCAATGCTTCCCGATCCTCAAACATGCCGGAAATACTGTACCATAGGGCTAAGACCTTGATTGCGGCTGCAGGCACGGTTCACCGGTCCACGCCCGAGCCACAATCGCAGTCTAAAGCGAGGAGTGAGCGCAATGAAACAGGACCCTGTACAGGCGACGTTTTCTCACCTGCTGTTGTCGGGGACGCTGGTGCACGAAGGCAGTTTTGAAGAGATGCAGGAATCGTTCGGCATCCGGGTGCACCCGCAGGTGGTGATGGTGGTCTCGATCGACCGCTATACCGATCTGGTGATCGGCAAGCCGTTTCATTGGAGCATGGAGATCGGCCAGCAGGTGGTGGAAGGCGTATGCGAGGCGATCAGCGAACCGTTTGTCTGGGTGTGGGTGGCCGAGGGCGTTCTCGCAGTCCTGGTGGAACTGGCGCTGCACTCTCCTAAGGAGTCGGGATTCCGGCAGGTCACCGGCCGGATATCCCGGCAGATTCAAGAACGGTGCAAGAAGCGCGGAGTAAACGTATCGATCGGGATCGGCAGCTATTACGACAACCCCTACCAGCTTCACTTTTCCTACGAAGAAGCGAAAGAGGCCATGGTGGACCGGTTTTTTCAGGGCAACGCCCTCATTTTCCACTACGAAAAGAAACAGGGACGGGAAGCCGGCTGGGACTCGCCGCTCACGCCGGCAGAGCGGGCGGAACTGGTCGCACGCCTTCGGATCGGCGATGAAGAGGGAACGGTCGCGTCTCTGCGGGCGCTGCTGGACAAAATGGCGCAGACGTACCGCCATGACGTGAACATGTTCAAATCGGAAGCGGTGGAATTGGTGATTACGATGTCCCGTCAGGTGCTGGATTCGGGGGCCAATGCCGCCCTCATCCTGTCGGAAAACGCCAGATTTATTCAGGATTTGTACGTGACCATCCGGTATGACAAGTTCGTGCAAAAAGTATGCGAATACGCCCGCCGCTTGACAGCGTACATGGAGCAAAACGACCTGAGCGATGTTTCGCCGATCATTCGTCAGGCCGTCCGCTACCTGAAAGAAAACCTGCACCGGAAGCTCACGCTGGAAGAAGTAGCACAATATTGCTGCGTCAGTGTGTATCACCTGAGCCGCCTGTTCAAGCGGGAGACAGGCATGAGCCCAATCGACTTTCTCAACAGGCTGCGGGTGGAAAAAGCCAAGTACTACCTGAGTTCGACCGACTGCACCATCCAGGAGATCGCGGCTGTTGTCGGCTTTCAGGACGCCAACTACTTTACCCGGACGTTTAAAAAGTACGCGAACTGTTCCCCCACTGCCTACCGTCGAGCAAAATTGTGCTAACAGTTGACAATATCGCCTAGTGGAGAGGACCAATCAATGCAGTAGAATACGAGATAACGACATCGCGTAAGACTCAGATAATTCGCAGTAGGGCGAGTTGTCGGGAAAACTTCTGAAAAAGTGGCGTGCACTCTGATAAAGCTCGTTGTCGCAGACGGGTTTGGAAACTGACTTTGTTTTGTAAGCGCTTGCAGGTAGACAAGGAGGGGTTTTATTGAAAAAGAGGATTGCTTTGATGAATCCTCCGGAACTGGTGCGCCAGTCCAACTGGCGGGACCGCTATGAGACCAAAGTGGCCCAGTGGCTGACACCGTGGGACGGAGAGGAGCCGATTGACGTCGGGTTTATCGGCGTGCCGCTCTCCAAGACGTCGATCAGCGTGTCGGCGGCCTCCATGACGCCCAATGCGCTGCGGGAGTTGTTTCCCACTGTGACGACGTACAGCATCGATTACGACATCGACCTGACGGCGCTGCGGGCACGCGACCTGGGGGACGTCCAGATGCATCCTACGGATTTGTTCCGCTGCCACGCCAACATCGAGCAGGCGCTGACCAATGTCTACGAAGCGCTGCCCGACCTGCTCCCGATCATCGCGGGAGGAGACCACTCCATCACCTGCCCGTCGGTCAAGGCGTTTAAGCGGCGGTTTGCCGGAAAGGTGGGCATCGTGCAAATTGACGCGCATATGGATGTACGGAATCTGGAAGACGGCGGACCGACCAACGGCACTCCGATCCGCGGCCTTCTGGAGTCGGGGACGGTGGAAGGGAAGCACATCGCCCAGGTGGGGATTCACAGCTTTGCCAACTCCAAGGCGTACAGGGAATACGCGGTTTCACAGGGCATTACCCAGTTTACCGCCCGTCAGGTGGCCCGGGAAGGGATCGAGCCGCTGATTTACAAGGCGATGGAGATTGCCGGCAGCGGCACGGACGCCATCTACGTGACAGTGGACATGGACGTGCTGGATCAGGCGTTTGGACCGGGTGTCCCGGCCATGGTGCCGGCTGGCATGACGTCGTGGCAGCTGCTCGACGCTGTGTACCTGCTTGGCCAAAACCCGAAAGTTAAAGGATTTGACGTGGTCTGCATTGATCCCCTGCAGGACCCGCGCCGGGCGACGGTTCGTACGGCGCTGCACGTAATCCTTACGTTCATGGCAGGCGTCATGACGAGAAAACACTGAGGAAAAAGGAGAGAGGACATTATGGCAGAAACCAAGGCACGCGTCATCCGCGCACCCCGCGGCAGCCAATTGAACGCGAAAGGATGGCAGCAGGAAGCAGCCCTGCGGATGTTGATGAACAATCTGGACCCGGAAGTGGCGGAGCGTCCGGAAGACCTCGTGGTGTACGGGGGGATCGGAAAAGCGGCGCGCAACTGGGAGTGCTTTGACAAGATCGTGGAGTGCCTGAAAAACCTGGAGGGGGATGAGACCCTGCTGGTGCAGTCGGGAAAACCGGTCGGCATTTTCAAAACGCATCCGCTCGCGCCCCGCGTGCTGATTTCCAACTCCGTGCTGGTGCCGGCGTACGCCAACTGGGAAACGTTCCGGGAGTTGGAGCAAAAGGGGCTGATGATGTACGGCCAGATGACCGCCGGCAGCTGGATCTACATCGGCACTCAGGGCATCCTGCAGGGGACGTATGAAACCTTTGCGGAAGCGGCCCGCCAGCACCGCGGCGGCACGCTGAAAGGGACGCTCACCCTGACAGCCGGGTTGGGCGGCATGGGTGGAGCTCAGCCGCTTGCCGTTACGATGAATGAAGGGGTGGTAATTGGCGTCGACGTCGATCCGTCCCGCATTCAGCGCCGGATAGACACCCGGTATTGCGACGTGATGGTGCACGACCTGGACGAAGCGCTGAAGCTGGCCCGGGAGGCGCAGGAACAGGGCAAGCCGCTGTCCATTGGTCTCGTTGGCAATGCTGCCGACATTTATCCCGAATTCGTGCGCCGCGGCATCGTGCCGGACTTCGTCACCGACCAGACATCCGCGCACGATCCGCTCAACGGGTACGTGCCCCGCGGCTTTACGCTGGAAGAGGCGGCCGAACTGCGCAAGAACGATCCCGACAAGTACGTCCGCCTTTCTCGCGAGTCGATGGCGGTGCACGTGCAGGCGATGCTTGACCTGCAAAAAATGGGAGCTGTCGTATTCGACTACGGCAACAACATCCGCCAGGTGGCCTACGACGAAGGGGTGAAAGACGCGTTCAACTTCCCCGGCTTCGTCCCGGCCTACATCCGTCCCCTGTTCTGCGAAGGGAAAGGCCCGTTCCGCTGGGCAGCGCTGTCCGGCGATCCGGAAGACATCTACAAGACGGACGAACTGGTGCTCAAGTTGTTCCCGGAAAACGAGCACCTGCGCCGCTGGATTACCATGGCCCGCGAAAAAGTGGCCTTCCAGGGCCTGCCTGCGCGCATTTGCTGGCTGGGATACGGCGAGCGGGTCAAAATGGGTCTGGCCATCAACGAGATGGTGCGACGCGGAGAAATATCCGCACCGATCGTCATCGGCCGCGACCACCTCGACTGCGGTTCGGTGGCGTCTCCCAACCGGGAAACGGAGAGCATGAAAGACGGCAGCGATGTGGTGGGCGACTGGGCGATCCTCAACGCGCTGGTCAATACGGCAGCAGGCGCCAGCTGGGTGTCGGTGCACCACGGCGGCGGCGTGGGGATGGGCTACTCCCTGCATGCCGGCATGGTGGTAGTGGCTGACGGTTCGCAGGAAGCGGAAGAGCGGCTTTCCCGTGTGCTCACCACCGACCCGGGCATGGGGGTCATTCGACACGCCGACGCCGGGTACGACAAGGCGATCCAGACGGCCAAGGAGCGCGGTGTTCGCGTGCCGATGCTGGACATCTGACCGTCTGGGGAAAGACGAGCGAAACAACGCGAAAAAAGCGGCATCCCGAGGGAGGTTTTCCTCGGGATGCTTCCATGGAGGAGAGAAAGCGTGAAGCCGGAACGGATTGATCTGTTGGTACACAACATCGGTGTGCTGGTGACGATGGGCGGCAAGCATGGGCCGCGACGGGGAGTCGAGATGTCGGATGTCGGGCTCGTGACGGGCGGAGCTGTGGCGATTGCGGATGGCAAAATCGTGGCCGCCGGTGCGGAAGCGGACGTCCGGGCGGAAATCGCCGGGCTGCCCATCGAGCAGAGCCTGGATGCAAATGGGCGTCTGGTGACGCCGGGCCTGGTGGACCCGCACACCCATCTGGTGCATGGAGGTTCCCGGGAAAACGAACTGGTGTTGAAACTAAAGGGCATGTCGTATCTGGACATCCTCGCCCAGGGCGGCGGGATTCTCAGCACGGTGCGGGCTACACGGGCTGCGACGGAAGACGAACTGTACGAAAAGGCACGGAAGAGTCTGGATATCATGATGCTGTACGGGGCGACGACTGTAGAGGCAAAAAGCGGCTACGGACTGACGCTGGCAGACGAGCTGAAGCAGCTTCGTGTGACCAGGCGGCTGGATGAAACGCATCCGATCGACCTGGTGTCGACGTTTATGGGGGCACACGCCGTACCGGCGGAGTACAAGGGCCGCTCCGCCGAATACGTCAAGCTGGTGATCGAGGAGATGCTGCCGGAGGTAAAGCGGCAGGGACTGGCCGAGTTTTGCGACGTTTTTTGCGAGCACGGGGTGTTTTCGGTGGACGAGTCGCGGGCGATTCTCGCCGCCGCAAAAGAGCTGGGGTTCGGGTTGAAGCTGCATGCCGACGAGATTGAACCGCTCGGCGGGGCGCAGCTGGCCGCAGAGATGGGCTGCATTTCCGCAGAGCATCTGCTGGCCGCTACCGATGAAGGATTGAAGGCGATGCGGGATGCGGGCGTGATCGCCGTCTGCCTGCCGGCAACGTCATTCAACCTGCGCGCCAAGTCCCACGCTCGGGCCCGAACCATGATCGAGCTGGGAGTGCCGGTTGCTCTGTCCACTGACTACAATCCGGGCAGTTCGCCCACGGAATCGCTGCAGCTGGTGATGACCCTGGCATGCCTGAATCTGAACATGTCACCGGAGGAAGTATTTACTGCCATGACGATCAACGCAGCCTATGCGATTGGCCGCGGAGACCAGGTGGGCAGTCTTGAGCCCGGAAAGCTGGCGGACCTGGTGCTGTTCAACGCCGAAAACCTGGCGTATGTGCCGTATCACTTCGGCATCAACCACGTGGACACGGTGATCAAGAAAGGGCGCGTCGTGGTGGCCGGAGGACGGCTTTTGGAGAAGTAAAAGCAGATGAAACAAGGCACGGAAACAGTTGCTCCGTGCCTCAGCGTGTAGACAAAGTCCGTGGCGCATGGATGATCGGGCCCGCTCGCTCGCTTGACGCCCATCATAGAAGATGGATGATGTCCGCTCCAAAACGCGACGCGGGCAGGGGACAAACATCTGGGTGTTTCGACGAAGTGAGACTTGTGTCCCCTGTTTTTCCCCGCGTCTTTCGTTTTTCCGCTGAGCCGGTCGTCAAAGGAGCTCGCTTGGCCCATCCCTCCATGCGATGTACTTTTTCTCCATCTTCGGTTGATGAATGTGCAGGCCTTTCGGCCTGACAACGATGGACAGATCGTTTCCTTGCGGAACTTCAATGAAAAAGTACAGTTTGTCTTCAGTCTGAGGCACGGAACCAGTTGCTCCGTGCCTCAGCGTGTAGACAAAGTCCGTGGCGCATGGATGATCGGGCCCGCTCGCTCGCTTGACGCCCAGCAAAGAAGGTGGATGGTGTCCGCTCCAAAACGCGACGCGGGCAGGGGACAAACATCTGGGTGTTTCGACGAAGTGAGACTTGTGTCCCCTGTTTTTCCCCGCGTCTTTCGTTTTTCCGCTGAGCCGGTCGTCAAAGGAGCTCGCTTGGCCCATCACTCCATGCGATGTACTTTTTCTCCATCTTCGGTTGATGAATGGTCAGGCCTTTCGGCCTGACAACGATGGTCAGATCGTTTCCTTGCGGAACTTCAATGAAAAAGTACAGTTTGTCTTCAGTCTGAGGCACGGAACCAGTTGCTCCGTGCCTTTTTTGCTGTCCAGACAGTGGTGCACATGATTCATTTTCCATAATGGGATTGACTGGAAGAGCCGCCTGTGCTACCTTTTTAGTGATAATGATTCTCATTATTGGTGTTTGGGAGGAGGAGTCGTCTCATGCGTACAGACAACGGACAGGCAGCGGACATCAGCTCGTGCAGACCGAGACGGAATCCCAAAGCAAACCTGGCCAAAATCAAGGAATACATGGACCAGCACTACAACGAACCTCTTTCGATCAAGCAGCTTGCGCAGATGGCGAACATCAGTCCCAAGTATTTTGTGGATCTTTTCAAAAAGACATATGGTCAGAGCGCCATGGAATATTTGACGGATTTGCGCATCAACCGGGCGAAGCGCTATTTGGCCGAATCCGGGGAGCGCTTGCGGGATATCGCCGCAAAAGTTGGGTATAGCGACGAGTTTTACTTTAGCCGCAAGTTTAAAAAGGAAGTGGGCGTATCACCGTCCGATTTCGCGAAACATTTCAAGAAACGCATCGCTGCGTGCTCCGCTGCGGTTACGGGTCATCTGCTTGCGTTGAACGTGGTGCCGATTGCAGCGCCGCTGGACCCCAAGTGGACGCCCTATTACTACAACGCCTATCGCACACAGATCAAGGCGCATTTAACGCTGACCGACCCGTACACGAGCTGGCAGTTTGAATCAAACCTGGACAAGATCATACGAATTCGACCGGACGCCATTGTCGGAACCGACCAACTGCTGCCCGCCGAGAAAGCCAAATTGACGGACATGGCGTCTTCGTTTTTCGTTCCGACAGAGAAGTTGGGGTGGAGAGACCAGCTCCGCATGATCGCCCGTTTTTTGGACAGGGAGGATCAGGCGGAGATGTGGATCCGGCGATATGAACAGAGGGTTCAGTCGGCTCGGGAGCAGATTGAGGCAAAACTGGGACACGACAGCATTCTGGTGCTGCGTATCTACGGCCAGGCGATCCATGCCTACTGGAACCGCGGGCTGGAGGACGTGCTGCACCGGGATCTGCGGATCAGGACCGTATTTCGGCCGGAACCGTCCGAACATGCGCAGCTTACGCTGGAGCAGGTGGCGGAGCTTGATCCTGACCGGATATTGCTGGTGGTGTGTCCCGAGGCATCGTCGCGGGCGTACTGGCTGGCGCTGCAGCACAAGGCGGCCTGGCGCCAGTTGAAAGCAGTCACAAACCTGAATGTGCACCTGATCTCTGCTGATCCGTGGTTCGAGTACTCGGCGATGTCCATTCTCCGGATGCTGGATGAAGCCATGCTCTTGTTTACGGGAAAATGTCCAAATGTTCTTCTGGATAGAACCCATGGTGACGCTTGAGCGGCATCATCTATAATCATTCTCGGTGAGAATGATTATCACAAGAGGAGGAACACCATGTTTCATCTGGCCAATCGGTTTGGCACTGTCTTTCGTTTTCCGTTTACCGTCTGGCTGTGCCTGGTGCTGGCAGTCAGTTTGCTGACCGGCTGCGGCTCCAATCAGGCTCAACGTGCGGAGTCGTCCGAACAGCCGCAATCGGTGTCAACAGCCGCTGATGCTTCTGCAACGGGAGCAAACACTCCCGCATCGTCTGGTGAGCGAACGGTCAAGGACGAACTTGGCCATGAAATCACCGTGCCAGCGGAACCCAAGCGGGTATTTGCCCCTTATCTCGAGGATTCGCTGCTCAAGCTGGGCATCAAGCCAGTGGTCCAATGGTCCAACGGCAACATGGCACACGCGTATCTGCAAGAGGAGCTGAAGGATGTGCCGAAGCTGGACTTCTCGGGAGGACTGCCGTCTCCAGAGGTGATCATGTCCTACAATCCCGATTTGATCATCCTGCACACCGCGACGTACGCCGCCAATGGCACCTATGAGAACTATGCCAAGATCGCACCGACCTACGTGTTTCAGAATGCGTCCGGCGACGTCGAAAAGTCGCTCGTCACGCTGGGAGAGCTGCTCGGCAAATCTGCCCAAGCCGATCAAGCGCTGAAAGTGTACCGGCAGAAAGTGCAGGAGGCCAAAGAAAAGCTGGATCAGGCGGTCGGGGGAAAAAAGGTCGCGATTATGCGCTTTGCTGCCAAAGGCGTCAGCCTGATGGGAGCAAATTATCTGTGCGGGAATGTTGTGCACCAGCAGTTGGGGGTCGGAAAGTCCAAGCTGGTGGAGAACGCAAACAGTGCGAACGTGACGCTGGAGACGTTATCGAATCTTGACGCTGACTACATATTTGTCATCAATGCGTATGGTCAAGGGACACAGCGCATGAAGGAGATGACGGAAAGTTCCATCTGGAAGAGCATCCCGGCGGTGAAGCAGGGGCACGTGTACGAGGTGAACGACGAGTACTGGCTTGGCAGCGGTCTGATCGCCTATGAAAAGATTATTGACGATACGGTCAAACTGCTTGCCAAATAAGCGGAAGCAAACGCATGTCTGAACGTCTCCCTGTATGGCAAACAAGTGAAACGACATCACATCGATGGGGCCACCTTGCAGCCTGGAAGGGAGATTTTCACGCCGTCCAGATGTAAATGTAAGTGAAGAAAGGTAGGAAATGTCATCCATGTCTTTCGATCATCCTGAACAGCGCGCTGTCTCGCTCGAGGAGACCGCGAGCGGCAAGGCGGAAATCCCCCGTTCCAAACGATGGATCATGCAGTCGCGCGCGGAAAACCGCAGCTATCAGATCATGGTGGCCACCCCGGCGGAAGCGCCGCCTCCCTCGGGATATCCGGTCATTTACGTGCTGGATGCCAATTCCGTTTTCGGAACGATGGTGGAGGCCGTTCGCCTGCAGAGCGGCCGCCCGGAGAAGACAGGGGTTGTACCGGCGGTGGTCGTCGGCATCGGCTATGAAACGGACGGCCCGTTTGCCCCGGCCCGGTATTACGATCTGACGCCCATGCCCACCACGGAATTTACGCAACTTCCGAACGGGGCTGCCCTGCCTCCGCAAGGGGGAGCTGAAGCGTTCCTGCAGTTCATTGAAGAAGAGCTGAAGCCGCGGATCGCACGGGAATTCAAGATCGACCGCAGCAGACAAACGCTCTTCGGCCATTCCCTTGGCGGACTGTTCACCCTGCACGTGCTGTTTACGAAGCCGGATGCCTTTCAGTGCTATATCGCCGGCAGCCCCTCGATCCATTGGAACCGGCAGCATCTGATGCAGGCGGAGAAGCAGTTCGCAGCCCGCCTGGAGCAGGAATCGCTGAACATCAAGGTACTGCTTGGGTTCGGAGAAATGGAAAAAGATCACGTATCCCAAAATTGCTATCATGCCCGGGAGTTGTCAGAACGTCTGTCCGCCCATGCTGCACGTGGGCTGCAGGTGGTGTTCAAAGAGTTTGAGGACGAAAACCATGTATCGGTGCTGCCGGTCCTGATCAGCAGGGCCCTGCGTTTTGCCTTGTATCCAGAGAAATAACGAGGCCATGCGGCGCGTGACGAGTGGAGAGTGCGCCGCATCATTGCAGCCCCGATGGGAGTAAGAGGAGAGAGACCTTGTATGGAGATTGCGGGAATTACGGGTAAAGTTGCCTTGGTCACAGGAGCCGCGCAGGGGATCGGGAGAGCGGTAGCAGCGGCCCTGGCCGAGCGTGGAGCCTTGGTTGCGGCGGCAGACAAGCAGGCCGCAGGCGTCCAAGCACTCGTGGAAGAACTGTGTGCCGGCGGTCATCAGGCAGCAGCTTTTCCCACAGACATTCGTGACAGCGGCGCCGTCGAAGCGATGGTAGAGCGAATCGAACAGGAGCTCGGTCCGATCGACATACTGGTCAACGTCGCCGGCGTGCTGCGCACAGGGCCAATCGAATCGCTCAGCGACGAGGATTGGGCGGCCACGTTCGCGGTGAATGCAAACGGAGTGTTCTATGTTTCCCGCGCGGTCGTCAGGCGCATGGCCTCCCGCCGATCCGGTGCGATTGTGACCGTCGCTTCAAACGCCGCTGGGGTGCCGCGCATGCAGATGTCGGCCTACGCGGCCTCGAAGGCAGCTGCGACGATGTTCACCAAGTGCCTGGGGTTGGAGTACGCCCGGTACAATATCCGCTGCAATGTGGTATCGCCCGGCTCAACCGACACAGCCATGCAGCGGGCATTGTGGGCGGATGACAATGGCGCGCAGGCTGTCATCGCCGGCAATTTGGAGCAGTACCGCCTGGGCATACCGCTTGGAAGGATGGCCCAGCCCTCGGACATTGCCGATGCGGTGCTGTTTCTGGTATCCGACCAGGCGCGGCATATTACGATGCACGACCTGTGCGTCGACGGCGGTGCAACCCTGGGAATGTAAAAATGGATGGGAGATGACGATGAATGCTGAAACAAGTTGCTGGTTCCGCGGCAAGCGCCACAGCGCTGCTCGAAGCATATCAAGCGGGCTCCGCCTTCTTTTTCTCTTCGCCCAAGCGTACCCTGCTGGCAGAGGGAGAATGGGCCAGACTGCCGGAGTACGAGGGACCGGATGCGTTGAGAAGCCTGGCCCGAAGAGTTGCCGAGCTGCTTGCCAGCGCCGAGCGGTCCGGGCACGGCACGTCGGTCGCAGTCGGCGCGGTTCCGTTTGATCACACGAAGCCAGCCCAACTCGTCGTGCCGCAAACCCTCCAATGGGCAGGACCGCTTGAATTCACACCGGACGTTTTGGCTGAACAGAACGCTGCATCTGCCTTTGAGATTCGCGAAATACCGGCGCCGGCGGAATATGAGGAGGGCGTAAACCGGATATTGGCGCGCCTTCAACAAGGTGACATTCAGAAGGTGGTGCTGGCGAGATCGCTGCACCTGACCTCCTCTGACTCCGTGAATATCCATCAACTGCTCCGCAACCTGGCCCGGCACAACACGCGCGGCTACACATTCGCGGCAAACCTGACGCCAAAGGGCGTGCGCAGCGCTGCGGCGGACAGCGAAGGATCGCGGACGTTGATCGGCGCCAGCCCGGAACTGCTCGTGGCCAAGACAGGGCCGTACATCATGGCCAATCCCTTGGCAGGTTCTGCGGCCCGCAGTGACGATCCCCGCGAGGATGAGCGGCGCGCGGCTTCGCTGCTTGCTTCCGCCAAGGACCGGCATGAGCATGCGGTGGTCGTCGAGGCAGTCGTCGAAGCGCTCCGTCCCTATTGCAAGCATCTGGACGTTCCCCGGGAGCCTTCGCTGGTGCAGACCAACACCATGTGGCATCTTTCCACGGAAATAAACGGGGAGCTGATCGATCCCTCCACCTCGTCGCTTCAGCTGGCGGCAGCGCTTCACCCGACTCCCGCTGTATGCGGAACGCCTGTCGATCAGGCGCGTGCGGTGATTCAGGAGTTGGAGCCGTTTGATCGAGGGTTCTTTACGGGAATGGTCGGATGGTGCGATGCAAACGGCGATGGGGAGTGGGCAGTCACCATCCGCTGCGCCGAAGTGGAGGGGCGCGTGATTCGTCTGTTTGCGGGAGCAGGTATCGTCCTCGGCTCAAATCCGGAGGCAGAACTTTTGGAAACATCTGCGAAGTTTCGCACCATGCTTCTGGCCATGGGGCTGAACCAGCCGGTGCTGGCCGGAAGAAAGGAGGGGTAAGTCATGCTGTCAGGATGCCCAACGTGGCCCAAGGAATTTGCCGATCGATACCGGGCGGCAGGGTGCTGGCAGGGTGAGACGTTTGGAGAGATGCTGCGGAAGCGTGCCGCCGCTTACGGGGACCGCATCGCCATCGTCAGCGGTGACAGGCGGATCAGCTACGCGGAACTTGACGCCCGGGCCGACCGCTTGGCAGCGGGGTTTCAGAAGCTGGGAATCAAGCCGATGGACCGGGTCGTCGTGCAGCTTCCCAATATCCCGGAATTTTTTGAAGTGATTTTTGCACTGTTTCGGCTGGGGGCGCTGCCTGTGTTTGCCCTCCCCCTGCATCGAAAGAGTGAGATCACCTATTTGTGCGAGTTCACCGAAGCGGTTGCGTACGTCATCCCAGACGTTGAAGCGGGGTTTGACTACCGCGAGCTTGCCGCTCATGTCAAGGAGAGCGTTCCCACCTTGCGTCACGTGATTGTGGCGGGCGACCCGGGACAGTTTGACGCGCTGGATGAAATGCGCACAGATTCCGTCAGTCTGCCGGAAGGGCCGAGCGCCAGCGATGTGGCGTTTCTCCAGCTGTCCGGCGGCAGCACCGGACTGCCCAAGCTGATTCCCCGGACGCACGATGATTACATCTACAGTTTGCGGGTCAGCGCCGAGATTTGCCAGCTTGATGAGAGCAGCGTGTATCTCGCGGTACTGCCTGTTGCCCACAACTTTCCGCTCAGCTCGCCCGGCGTACTCGGGACGCTGTACGCCGGCGGCAGAGTGGTTCTCGCGCGCAGCGGCAGCCCGGACGAGGCGTTTCCGCTGATCGCGCGGGAGCAGGTCACGATTACGGCCGTAGTGCCTCCGCTGGCCCTGGTCTGGCTGGATGCGGCGGCATCGCGAAGGCATGATCTGTCCAGCCTGCAGGTCCTGCAGGTGGGCGGGGCCAAGTTCGCCGCTGAGGCTGCCAGGATGGTCAAACCGACGATCGGCTGCACCCTGCAGCAGGTGTTCGGGATGGCGGAGGGACTGGTCAATTATACAAGACTGGATGATCCTGAGGAGATCATCGTGAACACCCAGGGCAGACCCATGTCGCCGTATGATGAGATTCGCCTGGTTGACGACAATGATCGCGAAGTCGAGCAGGGCCAGGTGGGACATCTTCTGACCCGGGGACCTTATACCATTCGCGGCTATTACAAGGCCGAGGAGCACAACGCCAAGGCGTTCACTGCTGACGGTTTTTACCGCACGGGCGATCTGGCACGGTTGACTCCAACAGGTCATCTGGTCGTAGAGGGACGTGCCAAAGACCAGATCAACCGGGGCGGCGACAAGGTGGCGGCTGAAGAAGTGGAGAACCATCTGCTCGCTCATCCCGGCGTACATGACGCCGCCGTGGTCGCCATGCCGGACGATTATCTGGGCGAGCGCACGTGCGCCTTCGTGATTCCGCATCATCCGGCTCCCACAGCGGCCGAACTCAAAGCGTTCCTGCGGGAGCGTGGATTGGCGGCTTACAAGATACCGGATCGAGTGGAATTTGTCGATTCGTTCCCCATGACGGCAGTCGGCAAGATCAGCAAAAAAATGCTGCGTGAACGCATCGCCCAGCAATTGCAGTCGCGTACGCACCAACACAAGCAAGGGAGGAGTTAGCATGGCGATTCCCGCCATATTGCCGTATCCGATGCCTGTAGAGTCTGACCTGCCGAAGAACAGGGTGGCGTGGACACCTGATCCGAAGCGGGCGGCTCTGCTGATTCATGACATGCAGCAGTATTTTCTGAATGCGTTCACCGTTACGGAGTCTCCGGTCGTGGAGCTTCTGGCCAATATCCAAAAGCTCAAAGCCTATTGCGCCGAGCAGGGAATCCCCGTCATCTATTCGGCGCAGCCTGGCAAACAGTCCCCAGAGCAGCGCGGACTGCTGCAGGATTTCTGGGGGCCGGGACTGACGAAGTGCCCCGATCAGCAGAAGATCGTCGATGAGCTTGCGCCGGGCGGGCAGGATCTGGTGTTGACCAAGTGGCGGTACAGCGCCTTTCAACAGACCAATTTGCTGGAGATGTTGCAGCAGCGCGGACGGGATCAGCTTATCGTGTGCGGCATCTACGCCCATATCGGCTGCCTGATGACCGCGTGCGAAGCGTTCATGAAAGATGTGCAGCCGTTCTTCGTTGCAGATGCGGTAGCGGATTTCTCTCGGGAGAAGCACATGATGGCGCTGACCTACGCGGCTGAGCGCTGCGCGGTCACGATCACGACGCAGCGTCTGATCGATCAGCTGAGCGGCGTGCAGGCTGAAGCGCCGGCCGCCCGTGAAAGTGACCCGCAGCCGATCACGCAGGAAGCGATCCGCGCGCAAGTAGCTGATTTGCTCCAGGAACTGCCGGCAAACCTTGGGGAAAACGACGACCTGATTAACGTGTGGGGGCTTGATTCCGTCAGGATCATGTCGCTGGTGGAGAGATGGCGCCGCAGCGGTGCAGAGGTGACCTTTGTGGAACTGGCTGAGCAGCCGACACTGGCCGCCTGGTGGGCGCTGTTGTCATCACGATTGAAGCAGAGTTTGCCCAATCAGGATTACTTCGTCGTATGAAAGAGGTGATGTTCATGCCGGATCATCAGGATGTACGCTGGCCCTTGTCGGGTGCACAGAATGGCATTTGGTTTGCACAAAAGCTCGACCCGGACAATCCGACCTTCAACACCGCCGAGTGCATCGAAATCCATGGCCCCGTCGATCCTGCGCTGTTCGAGGTTGCCCTGCGCCGGGCCGTGACGGAGGCGGAAACGCTGCATCTGCACTTCGGCGAGGATTGGAACGGTCCGTGGCAGAGCCTCTGCCTGTCAGCTGACTGGCCGCTGCATTTCGTGGACGTCAGCGGCCATGAAGATCCTCAGGAAGCGGCAGAAACGTGGATGAAGCAGGACATGGCCCAACCGGTTGATCTGACCCGCGGTCCCCTGTTTGCACAAGCGCTGTTGAAATTGGCGCCTGACCGGTTCTTCTGGTATCAGCGCATCCATCATATTGCGATTGATGGCTTTGGCTATTCGCTGTTGGCGCGAAGGGTGGCACACATCTATACGGCACTCGTCCATGGCCGGCCGTACGACGAGGCGGCTTTTGGGTCTGTTCACTCCATCCTGGAGGAAGAGGCAGCCTATCGCAGCTCGGAGCAAATGGAGCGGGATCGGCAGTTTTGGCTGTCACGCTTCGCCGATGAGCCCGAGGTGGTCAGTCTGGGAGACAGGGCGGCGAGGACATCCCGCGGCTTTTTGCGTCAGTCGGCACAGCTTCCGTCAACCAGCATGACTGCGCTAAAAGGGCTGGCAAGCCAGACGGGGACAACCTGGTCTGACGTCGTGATTGCCGCTGCGGCGGCTTATGTCCAGCGGTTGACAGGCGCAAACGATGTGATTCTCGGCTTGCCCATGATGTGCCGACTCGGCTCTGCATCGCTGCGCGTGCCGGGAATGGTCATGAACGTGCTGCCGCTAAGGTTGACGGTGCGGCCGGACATGAGTCTGGCAGCTCTCCTGCAGCAGGTCTCGCAGGAAATCCGCGAGATCAGACGGCATCAGCGTTACCGGCATGAAGATCTGCGGCGCGATCTGAAACTGCTGGGGGACAACCGGCGATTGTTTGGTCCGATGATCAATGTGATGCCGTTTGACTATGATGTGCGCTTTGCCGGCCATCGCGCGACAACGCGAAACCTGTCGGCCGGCCCCGTGGACGACCTGACGATAAACGTCTACGACAGATCAGACGGCAGCGGGCTGCATTTCAATTTTGACGCCAATCCGGCGATTTACGGCGCCGACGAGCTGGCGGTTCATCAGCGGCGCTTTCTTTGTTTCCTGGACAATATGGCGTCGGCTGACTCCGGCCAGCCGGTCTCGCAGATTGACTTGCTCCTGCCGGAGGAACGCCAGAAGGTGCTGTTTGAATGGAATGAAACCGCTCATGACCTGCCGACGACCAGCGCGCACGAGCAGTTTGAGCAGCAGGCCTCCCGCACGCCTGAGGCTGTCGCCGTGGAGGTTGAAGGCGTTTCGCTCAGCTATGCCGAGCTGAACAAACGAGCCAATCAGCTTGCCCATCTGCTGATGGCGCACGGTGTCGGACCGGAGCGTGTGGTCGCGCTTGCGCTGCCGCGTTCACCGGAAATGGTCGTCGCCATACTGGCGGTTCACAAGGCGGGAGCGGCGTACCTGCCACTGGACCCGGACTTTCCGTCCGACCGGCTAGCCTACATGCTGGAGGACGCCAGACCCGTATGCGTCATCACAGCCAGACAGGTTGCCCATCGGCTGCCGGATTGTGGTACGGGCTCAAGACTCGTGCTTGACGAGCCGGAAACCATCGACAGGCTGATGCGGCAAGCGATTCACAATCCCGGCAATGCTGATCGAACAAACTGCTTGTCGCCGCTTCATCCTGCCTACGTGCTGTACACCTCCGGTTCGACCGGAAGACCCAAGGGGGTCATGGTCACGTTTGGCAACCTGACCAACCTGATCCTGGCGATGCAGGATCGGTTTGCGCTGGACGAACGGGATGCGTGGCTGTCGGTTACCACGATTTCATTTGACATCTCGGTTCTGGAGCTGTACCTGCCGCTCACGAGCGGGGCCCGTGTTGTCATCGCCGCGAAGGATACGATCATGGACCCGTCGGCTCTGGCGAAAATGATTCGCGAGACCGGCACGACGATCATGCAGGCGACGCCGACCCTGTGGCACGAGCTGGCAGCGAGCAGGCCCGACAAATTTGACGGCCTGCGCATCATTACGGGAGGCGAGGCGTTCCCCAGCGGGCTCAAACTCGCCCTGCAGGAACTGGGGTGCGATGTCCATAATCAATACGGTCCGACGGAAACCACCATTTATTCCACTGCCATGCACCTTGGCGATGAGCGAGCGGGAACACCCCCGATTGGCAGGCCGATTTGGAATACGCGGGTGTATGTGCTGGATGGCGGACTGAAGCCCGTTCCGCCGGGAGTGGTGGGAGAGCTGTACATTGCCGGTGCCGGCTTGGCTCGCGGCTACCTGGGACGGCCGGAGCTGACGGCCGAGCGATTCGTGGCCGACCCGTACGGCGCGCCGGGCTCCCGGATGTACCGCACGGGAGATCTGGTGAGATGGCTGCCGGACGGCTCCCTTGAGTACGTGGGCCGTGTCGATCACCAGGTGAAACTTCGCGGGTTCCGGATCGAACTTGGCGAGATCGAGTCGCTCCTGTCCCGGCATCCTGCGATATCCCAGGTTGCAGTAGTCGTCCGGGAAGACCAGCCAGGGGACAAACGGCTGGTGGCATATGTGGTCCCGCATGCATCCGCCGGCATAGACCCAGCCGAGCTGCGCCGGCATGTCTCCGCCGAACTGCCCGATTACATGATCCCGTCCGCGTTTGTCCAACTTGCCGAAATGCCGTTGACGCCGAATAAAAAAATTGACCGCAAGGCACTGCCAGCGCCTGATCTCCATACGGTTACAGGGCGCGGACCGAGGACGCCGCAGGAAGAGATGTTGTGCGACCTGTTCGCCGAAGTGCTCGGCCTGGCTCATGTGGGGATAGACGAGGACTTTTTTGCATTGGGCGGTCACTCCCTGCTTGCCGGACGGGTAATCGCCCGTATCCGCGATGTCTTCGGTGTCGAATTGAGCATTGGCAGCCTCTTTGAGTCACCCACGGTAGCAGGGCTGGTCAAGCGGCTCGATCATGCGCGGGATGTCAGACCGCCTGTGCGGCCGGTCGCGCGTCCGGAGGCAGTGCCGCTTTCGTTTGCCCAGCGCCGCTTGTGGTTCCTGTACCGACTGGATGGACCCAATCCGGCCTATAACATTCCGCTCGTGGCCCGCCTGTCCGGCGAACTGGATGTACAGGCGCTGGAGGAGGCGATTGGCGATGTCGTCGCTCGCCATGAAACCCTGCGCACCATCTTTCCCGACAAGTCGGGCGCGTCGCACCAGCTGGTTTTGGACGCAGCCGACGCTCGACCTGAGCTGATTGTGACGGAAACGAACGAGGCTGAACTGCCCGGGCTGCTTGCCGACGCCGTGCGCTACAGCTTCCAACTCTCATCGGAGCCTTCACTCCGCGCCCAATTATTCGTACTTGGACAAAACGAGTACGTACTCTTGCTGCTGCTGCACCATATCGCCGGAGATGGCTGGTCGCTGACCCCGTTGGCCCGCGATCTCTCCACCGCTTACGCAGCCCGCTGCCGGGGCGAGCTCCCGTCATGGCCGCCGCTGCCGGTACAGTATGCGGATTACGCGGTTTGGCAGGAACAGCTTCTGGGGAGTGAGCGCGACCCCGACAGTTTGATCGCCAGACAGCTTGCGTACTGGACGCGGACACTTGCCAACCTGCCGGATCAGTTGGAACTGCCGTGCGATTATCCAAGACCGGCAGAAGCCAGCTACCGGGGCGGTGTCATTCCGTTCCACATCAGCGAGGAACTGCACGGCCGACTGCTGGAAGTGGCCCGTGAAAACAGAGCGAGCCTGTTCATGGTCCTGCAGTCTGCCCTCGCCGCTTTGCTCACCCGCCTTGGCGCAGGCACCGATATTCCGATCGGCAGTCCGATTGCCGGGCGGACCGACGATGCGCTGGACAGCCTGGTCGGATTGTTCATCAACACGCTGGTGCTTCGTACCGACACGTCTGGAAACCCCAGCTTCCGCGAACTGCTGGCCAGAGTCCGTGAGGTAAATCTGGCTGCGTACGAGCATCAGGACCTGCCTTTCGAGCGGCTGGTGGAGGTTATGAACCCCGTCCGCTCCCGGTCCAGACACCCGCTGTTTCAGATCATGCTGGTGCTCCAGAACACGCCTGATGCGGCGTTGGAACTTACTGGTGTGGAGAGCAGCCTGACAATTGAAAGTGCGGGCACGGCCAAATTTGACCTGACCGTGGAGTTGAAGGAGCGCCGTTCGGCGGATGGCACTCCTGCGGGTCTGGATGGCATTCTGGAATACAGCGCCGATCTGTTCAAACGCAGTACGGCTGAAAGATTGGCGGGCCGGTTCCTGCGGGTGCTGGAGGCTGTGGCTGCTGATCCGGGCAAGTCGATCGGAGAACTTGATATTCTGATGCCGGAAGAGCGCCAAAGCATGCTGCAGGAATGGAGCGCGGCTGGAAACGATGTGCCGCAGACCGTGCTGCCGGAGTTGTTCGAGGCACAGGTTGTCCGAAGTCCTGAGGCTGTGGCCGTCGTCCATGAGGATGTCTCCCTGAGCTACGATGAGCTGAACACCCGGGCCAATCGGCTCGTGCATCTGCTGATTGCAGAGGGGGTCGGTCCGGAGCAGGTTGTGGCCCTGGCGCTGCCGCGGTCGATTGAAATGGTTGTCGGCGTGCTGGCCGTGCTGAAGGCCGGAGCCGCCTACCTGCCTCTCGATCCGGATTACCCGGCCGACCGGCTGGCATATATGCTGGAGGACGCAAGACCGGTTTCCATTATTACAAGCACGCAGGTGGTCTCCAGACTGCCTGATGCTGGCGGTCTGCCCCTGATCGTGCTGGATGAACCGGAGACGCAAGAGCGGCTCAGGCAGCATTCTCCTGCCAATCCTGGTGACCGTGAACGCCGCGGACGTCTGTCTGCACACAGCCCGGCGTATATCATCTACACCTCGGGCTCCACGGGAAGGCCCAAGGGCGTCGTCATCCCGCATCAGAACGTGGTGAGATTGTTTGCTTCCACCGATCACTGGTTCCGCTTTGGCTCTGACGATGTGTGGACGCTGTTCCATTCCTATGCCTTCGACTTCTCGGTGTGGGAGATTTGGGGAGCGCTCCTGCATGGCGGACGTCTTGTAGTGGTGCCCCATGCGATCAGCAGGTCGCCGGGAGAGTTCCTCCAGCTTCTCGTGCGGGAGGGCGTGACGGTATTGAACCAGACGCCGTCAGCGTTCTATCAATTGATGCAGGCTGATCGGGAACATCCCGACCTGGGTCAGATGCTCTCCTTGCGCTTCGTGATTTTCGGCGGCGAGGCGCTGGAATTGGGACGTCTGGCGGACTGGTATCAGCGCCATCCGGACGATGCTCCCAAGCTGATCAACATGTACGGTATCACCGAGACGACCGTGCATGTCAGCTATATCGAGCTTGACCGTCACCATGCAGCTTCCGGTGCCAACAGCCTGATCGGCCGCCCGATACCGGATCTGCGGGTGTATGTGTTGGATGATTTCCTGCAGCCTGTTCCGCCGGGAGTGACGGGGGAGATGTACGTCGCCGGTGCCGGACTGGCCCGCGGTTACGGGGGACGGCCGGATTTGACGGCGGAGCGGTTTGTTGCCGATCCGTTCGGTCCCCCCGGTACGAGGATGTATCGCACCGGCGATCTTGCCAAGCGGCTCAGCGATGGGTCTTTAGAGTATTGGGGCCGTGCCGACCAGCAGGTGAAGATTCGGGGGTTCCGCATCGAACTGGGCGAGATCGAGGCCGTGCTCGCCAGACATCCCGCTGTGGCCCAGGTGGCGGTAGTGGTGCGGGAGGATCAGCCGGGAGACAAACGCCTGGTGGCTTACGTCGTTCCGGCCGCGGACACAAGCGTCGAACCTGCTGTACTGCGCCGGTTTGCCGCCTCCAGTCTGCCTGATTACATGGTGCCGTCAGCGATCGTGGAAATGGATGTCCTGCCGCTCACGCCGAATGGCAAGCTGGACCGCAAGGCGCTTCCGGCGCCCGATTTCTCCCTGACTTCAGGCGGGCGCGGCCCCAGAACGCCGCAGGAAGAGGTCTTGTGCAATTTGTTTGCCGAGGTGCTGGGTTTGCAGCGTGTAAGTATTGATGACAGCTTTTTCGAGCTGGGGGGCCATTCGCTGCTGGCCGTTCGCCTGATGAGCCGCATCCGCGAGACCATGGGCCGAGACATCGGCATCGGCGTGCTGTTTGAGGCGCCTACTGTTGCCGGGCTTGCTGAACGGCTTGACATGGACACGGGAAAAAGCGCGCTCCAGGTGCTGCTGCCGCTCCGCGCCCACGGCGAGCAGCTCCCGCTGTTCTGCGTGCATCCTGCGGGAGGACTCAGCTGGTGCTATGCCGGGCTGATGAAACATCTCGGCACGGAATATCCGATCTACGGCCTGCAGGCCCGAGGCATTGCCCAGCCCGAGGAGTTTCCGAAAACGCTGGGAGAAATGACGGCCGATTACCTTCAACATGTTCGTTCCGTTCAGCCTGCCGGTCCGTATCGGCTGCTGGGCTGGTCGTTTGGCGGCAATGTAGCGCATGCGATGGCCGTGCAGCTTCAGAAAGAGGGAGAAGAAGTCTCGTTCCTGGCCATGCTCGATTCGTACCCCAGCCACCTCCTGCCGCTTCGCGGAGAACCGGATGAAGAGGAGGCCCTGATCGCGCTGCTCGCCTTGGGCGGCTATGATCCGGACAGCCTGGGTGACGGCCCGCTCACCATGGCCAGCGCGCTCGAAATCCTCCGCAGCGACGCCAGCGCACTGGCCAGCCTGGATGAATCGACCATCATGAATCTGAAACAAACGTATGTGAACTCGGTCCGCATTCTGGGAGCGTATGTACCGGAGCGATACGAGGGAGACCTGCTGTTTTTCCGCTCCACGATCATCCCGGACTGGTTTGATCCGATTGAACCGGATATGTGGATTCCCTATGTAAGCGGACGGATCGAACGGCATGACATCGCGTGCCGGCACAAGGATTTGTGTCAGCCCGGCCCGCTTGCCGAAATCGGCCAGATACTGGCGGCCAAGCTGAAGGCCTTGGACCGTCGGGCATCCGGACACTCGAGGAGGGAATGATTCGATGACCAATCCTTTTGAAAAAGCGGATGGCACCTTTCTGGTGCTGATCAATCACGAGGGGCAGTATTCCCTGTGGCCGGCATTCATCGCAGTGCCTGAAGGCTGGACTGTTGTGCTGGGGCCGCAGACGCGTCAGGAATGCCTGGACTACATCCGCTCACAATGGACCGACCTGCGGCCCCGCAGCCTGCAAGCCGGGTCAGGGGCTGTTGTCGGACAAGGACAATGAAGGCACGTCTGAACCCGAAAGCAGTCGTGTGCGTCATATACGTGGCGGGCTGGCACCAACCCGTGGCTGATTCGCACGCTGTTGTTCGGCGTCGGCGTTTTCCCGGGCCATACGGTCGGAGCGGTGCAGATCGCCGCCTTCGCCAACATTCCTCCGGCTTCCATGGGGCGCGCCTCCACCGCGCCACGGACTTCGTCTACACACTGACAGCCGGTTGCCAAGGCAATCCGGCTGTCAGACTGAAGACAAACCGATTGTACCGAAGGAGAATCACGTTTCCAGGCAGAGCGACTTGTGAGCCCTACTGAGCGGAGCAGCGATTTGCGGGAAAAGGGAGCGCCACCGTTGAACAGGCTGCGTAGCCATGCGGCTTTGGCGATCCCCCGCAAATCGATGCGAAGCGTGCAGTTTGGGCTTTCCTGCTGGGCGAGCACGGAGGGGCTGACGGAAACGTGTTCTCCTCGCAACAGCTACATTGTCTACACACTGACAGCCGGTTGCCCAGGCATCCGGCTGTTTTGCATTTCCCTACAGGAGGGTTTCGTACAAGGACGATAGGGAGACGTGCTGGACGTGATCAGGGAGCGCAGCCTTGCACGAGCAGGCCGACAGGATGTGCTCCTCGTCCAATCTGATGCTTGTAAAATGGAAACCGTCCGCCTCCGGGGAATACCACGTCTGTTCTTCCGTACACACCACGGAAAACGAATCAAGCGGAATGGACAAGCCTTTGCCGACGGCTTTCACATAGCTTTCCTTCAACGTCCATACGCGATAGAAATACTCCAACCGGGCATCTCCCGTTTTGGAGGCAAGCATCCGGTTTTCTTGCGGGGTAAAGAGGTGTTCGGCGATGTGCAGATCCATGCGCACGATCCGCTCCACATCAATACCCGGACAACAAGAGCTGTCGCCCCAGATCATGGCAATCCAGTTCCCGGAGTGGGAGAGATTGAATCCTACATCCGGGTTGTTTTGCAAAGACGGCTTTCCATAGGGATTGTAGACAAATTGAAGCGCATCGGGCCTCACACCGGTATGCTCGGAGAGGGTTGAGCGGACCAGCACCTCGCCCAACAAGGAGCGGTAAGCGTCCTCCTTGCGAACAAACCGGGCGATTTTCTGCCTTCGTTCTGCGGATACCCTGGACAGGAACAGATCCACGTAGTCCGGCGGCAGATTGGCCGGCATGTGTACGACCCGAATCGACAGCATGATTGATCACCTGAACTTTCTGTGTCCGGCGGATGATGAGTTTCATTATAACCAAGCCCGTCCCATGCGTACATAGAGGATGTCATACGCGCTGCTCGTCGATGGAAAATTATGATAAAATTTAATCAGAAATACATACGTTTCGGAACAGGTGAATGTGAAATGAAAATAGGGAAATGGCTAATATCCATCGTGTTGCTCGTCGCGCTTGCCTTGCCGGCTCATCTGGCCGCGCAGGGAGCGGCACAGGATGTATCCAAAAGTGTGATGGCGGGCAGCAAAAAGGTTTCCACGTCTGCCGGAAGCAGAACCGTCCAGTTCGTCACGATCAATCTGAACGATCCCCGGCTGGAAGTCCGTCCGGTACTGGCGCGGGACGAGCTGGGCCGGACGGAAAGCCTGGCGGGGATGGCAAAACGAACGGGAGCACTGGCTGCGATTAACGGAACGTTTTTCATGGCCTACAACAAGGGGGATTACAAGCCGCCCTGGGGATTGATCGTCATCGACTACGAGAAGAAACACGACGGCGTCAGCGGGTCGTCCATCGGATTCAACGGAAACGCCCTGCCGGTGATCGACCGTTCCTCCCGGTTTGATGCAAATTCGTTTCAACACGTCACCAGTGCGGGCCCCACTTTGGTAAAGGACGGGAAAATCGTCGTCAATCCGGTCGCAGAGGGAATGAATGATCCCAAGCTGACCAAGGCAAGCGGTCAGCGCTCGTTTATTGGCTACACGGCGAACAATCAACTGGTGATGGGAACGGTCCCCAATGTCACCCTGGCCCAATTGGCCGGCATCTGCCAAGCGATGGGGCTGGTGGCGGCGATGAACCTGGACGGCGGAGCGTCATCCGGCCTTTACGCGCATGGCAAGCTGCTGACGGCGCCGGGCAGGGAATTGAGCAACGCCCTGGTGGTCGTCCCCCGCAAAGTCGCTCCCATCCAGGTCATGCGGCAGTCGGAGAAGATTTCCTTCCTCACGCCGCCCGTACTGATCCGCGGGAGCATCTACGTTCCGACTATGGAGGCCTTTGAGAAACTGGGGGCGGCCGTTCACATAGACCAGCAGGACGGCGCACTGGTGGCAGCCATAGAGGGCACGGTCATCCGGATCACTAAACAGGGCAAGGTGTTTCGCGATGGAAAGGCGCTGCCCCTGTCGGCGGATAAGCGGACAATTGCCGGTACGGAAATGGTCCCGCTCCGGCTGGTGGCGGAACTGCTGGATGGGAAAATCGAGTGGGATCAGCAGAAACGAACCGCCACCATTCAGTTGAAAGCAAGCGCGCCTGAGCGCTGGTACGACAAACCGGCATCGCACGGAAAACAAGGAGGCTGACATCCCTGGATACATGGGGGATGTCAGCCTCTTTCCCTTGCGGCTCTCCATTCCGGTTCGCGGCGGGAGCGTGTCCCGTCACTTCAGGTTCGCGGCGGAAGCGCGTCCCGTCACTTGACCGAATGGACGTTGTCGGAAACGCTCGGGGTGGTTGCGTACGTCATGCCGATCATCACGGCCAAACTGACGGCGATGCCGTACATGATCGGGTTTGTCGAGCTGAGTCCTTCGATCGCCAATCCGGCCAGCACGACGACGGTGCCGGCAATGATCGAGGAAAAGGCCGCTTTCGCTGTCGCTCGCTTCCAGAAGTATCCGACCACGAGCGGAACGAATATCGCACCGGATAAAATGGCGTACGCCACGTCGAGAGCAACAAGCACGTCCTGAATCCAGATCGAGAAGACAATGGCGAGCGCGCCGATGAACAGCGTCGTTACCCTGGACAGCCGCAGCAGCCGCCGATCGTCCATGTCCCGAAACCAGTACGGCTTCATGATGTCGTGAGTAAGCAATGTGGAGGAGGCGAGCAGCGTCCCGGAGGCGGTCGACATCAGCGCCGAGCAGACGCTGGCCAGCACGATGCCCAACACCCCATTGGGCAGAATGGAGATGGCCATGTTGGCGAACGCATTTTGCGGGTTTTCCAGATGGGGGAGGGCAATAAACGCGCACATTCCGACGATGGTCAATGAAACCGCATACAACATGCTGTAGACACCGGCCAAAACGGAACCGGTACGGGAAATCTGCATCGTGCGGGCGGTAAAGACGCGCTGCCAAATATCCTGGGAGACCACCATGCCGAGCGCGTACAGCAGGAAATATTGAAAAATTTGCTCGCCGCCGATGGAAGTCAGATCAAAATGGGCGGCCGGCAGTCTGGATGCCAGTTGATCCCACCCGCCGACATGCGACAGGCTCATCGGCAGCATGACCAGGAAAACGCCCACGGTCATGACGATGAATTGGATGATGTCCGTCATCGTTACGCTCCACATGCCGCCCAAAATCGTATAGAACAGCACGATTCCGCCGCCGACAACCATCGAGAGAGTCATGTCCCACCCCAGCAGCACGTTGATGATGGTGCCCATCCCGATCACCTGCGTCACGGCTACCATTAGCGTGTAAATTGCCGCAACCAGGGCGCTCACGAGCCGGGTTTCGGCATTGTAACGCTTGCCCAAAAACTCGCTGATCGTCGTCACGTTGGACTGGGAGATCCGCTTGATGAACAAGGCGCCCAGGAGCATGATGCCAGCACCAATCATGGTGACAAACCAGATGCCGGAAATGCCGTATGTGTAGCCCAGCTTCGCCGTGCCGATGGTGGAAGCTCCGCCCAAAATGACGGCGGACAAACAGCCGAGAAACATGAACATGCCCAGATTGCGTCCCGCCAATGCGTACTCTTCCGATGTCCGGGCGCGCCTAGAGCCGATGACACCCACCGCAATCAGCAGCGCGAAATACAGCAGAATGACGATCGTATCGATGCTGTTCATCCATTATCCCTCCTGATGTACCTGTTTACGGCGGTGCTTCCACGCGATGAGACTGATCATTTCGTAGGCTACGGCCGCGGCCAGTCCGGCTGTAATTTCGCCAGGGTCGTGCGACGGCAGGACTTCAACCAGGTCAAACCCGACCAGCTGAAGCTTGTCCAGCCCTCTCACCAGTTGAATCGCTTCGTAGCTGGTAGGCCCGCAGACTTCCGGGGTTCCCGTGCCCGGCGCGTACGCGGGATCGACAAAATCAATGTCAAATGACACGTACGCCGGCCGATTTCCCACCCGCTGATGAATGCGGCGGATTGCCTGCTCACCGCCGATGGCGCGCAGTTCGCTCATCGGCATCACTTCAAAGCCAAGCGCCCGGGCGTCGTTGATGTCTTCCGGTCCGTAGAGCGGTCCACGCATCCCGATCTGGATGGAATGGGACGTATCGATCAATCCTTCTTCCACTGCCCGGCGGAACGGCGTTCCATGTGTGTACTTTTCGCCAAAATAGCTGTCCCATGTGTCTCCGTGGGAGTCGAAGTGAATCAGGGCGACTGGACCGAATTTTCTGGCAAATGCGCGCAGGCTGCCGAGCGAAATCGAGTGATCCCCGCCCAAAATGATCGGGGTCACGTCGTTGTCGATGAGCGAAAACAGCTCCCGCTCCATGTTGTCGTACGTCTTGTGAATGTTGAATGGAACCACGTCGATATCGCCGTAATCAACACCGGAGCAGTATTCAAAGATATGGATGTCTTGATCGGGATTGTACGGGCGAAGCAGCACCGAAGCGTTCCGGATATGCTGCGGGCCGTACCGCTGACCGGTTCGGTTGGACGCCCCCGTGTCAAAAGGGACGCCCACCACCGCAAAGTCGACACCGTCCGTCGTCCGCACCTGTTCCAACCGCATGAACGTGCGCACGCCGCAAAAGCGGGGGGATTGGGATGAATCCTTGGGTTTGTACCTTACCATAGACGGCCTCCTCCTGTGAAAGTTGGTTACACGGCACTGCTGCCGATGCACAGTATTTCCTGTTCGTATTCCGTAATGGCTTCGTCCAGCATGCGCAGGCCAACGTCGATTTGCTCCTTGGTCACCGTGAGCGGAGGAATCATGCGGATGACTTCACCGCGGTTCCCGCACAGGTAAAACAACACGCCTTTGCTCAGGCACTTGTTCAGGATGGTCAGCAATCCCTCTCCATTGGGAGCCTTCGTGCGCGGATCGACAATTTCGATGCCGATCATCAGTCCGACGGCGCGAATGCTGCCAATCGTCGGGTGTTTCTGCTGCAGGCGGCAAAGCTGTTCCTGAGCGTAGCTGCCCATCACGCGCGCGTTTTCCACCAGGTTCTCTTCTTTCATCACTTCCAGCGTGGCCAGAGCTGCCGCACAGGCGATCGGATTGCCGCCAAACGTGGTGCCATGGCTGCCCAGCGGCCACTGCTTCATCAGCTCCTGGGAAGCGACCGTGGCACTGAGCGGCAGGCCGGACGCAATCCCCTTGGCGATCGCCATGATGTCAGGGGTAACTTCAAAGGTTTGGGCGGCAAACCAGTTGCCGGTGCGGCCAAAACCGGTCTGCACCTCGTCGAAAATCAACAGGATTCCGTGCCGGTCGCAGATCTCCCTCAGCTTTTTCAGCCAGCCCTTGGGCGGGACAATATAGCCGCCTTCGCCCAGAACCGGCTCGACGATTGCGCAGGCCACTTCTTCGGGCGTTACCTGATGGGCGAACAGTGTCGCCACATCCTTTTCCAGTTGTTCGGCGCAATATACGTCAGGATCGGCCCCTGGCGGAACTTCATCCACTCTGGCGTAGGGGAGCTGGTAGGACAAGCCGCTGGGCTGCAGAAATTTTCGGTACTTGCTTTTCGATGTCGTCACACTAAGGGAACCCATCGAACGCCCGTGAAAGCAGCCGAGAAACGAGAGGACGTAGGGGCGCCTCGTCACGTGCTTGGCCAGCTTGATGGCCCCTTCGATCGCTTCCGTGCCGGAATTGGCAAAGAAAAAGCAGTCCAGTCCAGCCGGGAGCACGGTGGTCAATTCCTTGGCCAGCCGCAGGATCGACTCGTACATGATTACGCCGGACGGACCGTGCACCAGTTGGTCCGCCGCCTGCTTGATTGCCTTCACCACTTTCGGATGGCGATGACCGGTATTGGCGACGGCAATGCCGGATGTAAAGTCCAGGTAGGTCTTGCCGTCCAATCCGTAGTAGTAGACGCCTTCCGCCTTGACTACCGGCAGATTCGGGTGGTCTTTGGCCATGCTTGGCGCCAGCAAGGTATGCATCTGACCAACCAAATGACTCCAATCGCTTGACATGCAGCAACCCTCCTCGTTTGTCTGCCGGGAGTGAACTGCAAGTTTCGTTCCAACCCCTTACGTGATTCCGTGTTTTTTTAATTTCCGCACCACGGACGGCTGGCTGATCCCCAGCGCCTGCGCCATTTTCACCGTGGTCTTGTGCGTTCGTTTCGCCTTTAGCAGGACCTGCCGTTCGACCTGATCCAGGATGTCCTGCAGCGGCCGATTTTCATGCACATCGAACAGCGGCTGATCGTATCGCCGATTGAGGTACGCCGGCAGCAGATCGACCGTCACCACCGGGGAGGAAGAGGTGACGACCAGTCGCTCGATGACGTTGATCAGTTCCCGCACGTTTCCTTTCCACTCGTAGTAGATCAGGCGGTGGATCACGGCTTCGTCCAGCGTCCGTTTTCGCTTGTACTTTTGCTCAAACTGCCGCAAAAAGTGCTGGATCAGCGGCAGGATGTCCTCCGTTCTCCGGCGCAGCGGCGGAATGGTTATTGGCACGACATTGAGGCGAAAGTAGAGGTCTTCGCGAAACGTCTTTTCGCTCACGGCCGCTTCCAGGTCCCTGTTGGTGGCGGCAATCAGGCGGAAATCCGCCTCCCGTTCCTTGGTGCCGCCCAGCCGGAAGAACCGACGCTCCTGAATCAATTTCAGCAGTTTGACCTGGTTGATCAGCGACAGTTCGCCTACTTCGTCGAGAAACAGGGTCCCGCCGGAAGCCAGCTCGGCCAGCCCCAGCTTTCCTTTCGGATTGGCCCCGGTAAAGGCGCCGCTCTCGTAGCCAAACAGTTCCGCCTCAAACAGCGCATCGGGGATCGCTCCGCAGTTTACTTCGATGAACGGTCCCTTGGCGCGTCCGCTGTGATTGTGAATAAACTTGGCGACATGCGATTTGCCCACCCCGGATTCACCGAGCAGCAGGATGGTGGCGTCCACTTCGGCCACCCTGAGCGCCGTGTCGATCACGGTTTTCATTTCCTCGCTGTTGGCGATGATTCCGTCCGCATGCAGATGCTTGTTGCGCAGCATGTCCAGCTCGCTTTTCACGCGCTCGATGTCTTCTTCCAGCACCTGCAGGTAGTGCTGCAGGTTGATCAGCTCGGTCACGTCGTGGGAGTAGCTGACGATAAAGATCAGTTCGCCGTTGGGATCAAACACCGGAATGCCCGTGACCAGCAGCTTTTTCCGCTTGTTTGTCGTCTGTATCACGGTGACTTTTCTGCGTTCCTTGATGACCATCGGCGTGACAATCGGCGTAAACAGCCCTTCCTTCTCCAGGTCGTACACCGACTTGCCGATCAAATCTTTCGTGTCCACACCGTAAATCTCCCCGGTTTTTTCCGTGGCCCGCACGATGATGCCATCCGTATTCGTGACCAGCAGATCGTCCTTGAGCGACTGCAGGATGGCCAAATCTTCGCTCCACGTGTGTTGGTCATTCACGTCGCTGTCCCCCTTTGCCCTGTCCCTATCCATTCTTGAATAGATGCCGATGGTGTGCGCTCATCAGGCGCTGAGCTTGCCGTATGATTCACTGTTATGCGTTTTTGTATAATTATTCAGGAATGAATCGCACTCGTCAATTTGTTGCTGATACGCTTTTCACACATGCGCGAAAAACGCCTGTTCTCAGGGGAGAGGGCTTTTTTTTTCGCCGCCGGGCAGAGATTCCTTCTTTTTTGCAGCCAGGGTTGTATTTTCGTCCCTGTTCCTGCCTATGGAGATGAAACGAAATTCAACAGAGCGGCTTGGGGTGGGGCCGCTTAAGTTGAACACCCCTTCGTTTCTTTCAAATCCAAAACATGAAAGGGGTATCAGACATGGCGTATCCGTATGGTGAACCGTTGACGAATATCGGCAGTGATCCGTGGGATCTCACTGAAATGAAAGGGCGCGACAGCGTTGATTTGCTCGCCCGCATGGTATATGCCGAGGCGCGTGGGGAATCGCTTGAAGGAAAGCGCGGTTGTGCGCACGTGGCCAAAAACCGAAAAGCCAAAAACCTTTCCGAGTTTGGCGGGAATACGTACGAGGGGGTGCTGCTGAAGAAGTATCAGTTTGAGGGAATGACGACCGAAGCGGCTCGGAAGCCGGATCTGTCCTCGCAGGCCTGGAAGGATTCGCTGAATATCGCCATGAACATGTCCACGACGCCCAATCCGATCGGCAACTGCCTGTGGTTTGTGACCAACTCGTACTATGCGACAAGGGTGTCCTACAATAACGGCGTGGAATACTACACGTTCCCTGGTTCCACTGCTAGGAAGGTCGTGGAGAAAAAAGTGATTGGCAACCACACCTTCTTCCGGGTGGAGGGCTATTAAAAAACCAAAACCGGGCAGCAAAACGCTGCCCGGTTCAGTCTGTAAACAAAGTCTGTGGTGTCATGGGTGATGGTGCCCGATCGGATTTTTCTCCAACTTCGTTTGACCAAGCTAGTCCTGCACGAATTCGATAGTCTTTACCTGGAATTGATCCTTTGCAAACTGATAGGTGATGTGAAACTGTCCCACGACATGCGCCGGCGACAACTGCGCGGGGACACGGGCGAGCAGCGCGTCTCCCTTCGTTTCATAGGTCACGATGCCGCCGATCCCAAGAGACGAAAACCAGGTGGATGGTTCCGCAGGGATTTTGTTTGCGGGGATCACTGTTGTCTTTCCGCCGACTGTAATCTCGACTTGTTCCTTGGTGACCTTGCTTGTCATGTGTTGCTTCAACGTCTCGACCGGATCAGGAACCTTTCGTTCCTCCCATGTGTCCGGTTGAAGGACGTGGACGTCCTGGGTCAGTGCTCCGGTTCCATATCCGGTCGTCAGAATGAAGATCAGCTCGTTTTTTCCGTCACCCGTCAAGTCTTTGGATTCGATCGTTGGCGCGTAGCTGGGGTTTGTTACGCTTTTCCAGTCAAACAGCTTGAATTGGCCCTGGTGTTCTGCCAACAGCGGAGTATACAGGCCATCTTTTTCTTTCAGGGCATAGAGCGTGGTCTGCTCATGCGGCAAACGGGCGATCGGTGTTGGCCCCTCCGGTTTGCTAACGATCACCGCCCTTTGTTTGCTGTCCCAGTTCACTTCAGCGCCCATCGCCTCCGACACCGCGCGAACGGGAACCATGACGCGTCCGTTGATAATCTGCGGGGCCACATCCGTTTCTACTTTTTTGCCGTTGACGATCAATGCGATGTTATCCGTGTTTTTCGCAAGTGCCCAACCGCCGACAGATGCCAGTGAGGCGCACAATGCAGCCGCTACCCATTTTTTCATCGGAATCATCCTCTCGCTTGCTTTCCATATATAGACATATAGACCGCATAGGGACAATCCTATTATAGCTGTTAATTCCTGTAATTGCCAGAAAGCGAGCGGAGCTGCATTGCAGTGGATGGCAAGGTGCGGTTGTCTGCACTCTGGGAGGATAGGGGACGCTCCAATGATTTTTTCGAGACTTTACCCGTACTTGCGCATATACGCCGCCACCTGCTCTCCGGCCGCAAACACCGGTCCGCCGTGACATACTTCCAGCCGCCTGGGCATCAGCTCCCGCACGATGGCGCTGCTTTTCACCGCTTCCGCCATGTCCGCCGTGAACATCGGCATTGGTCGGCGGAGCTGTCCGTTTTTGGAGGTAAACAGGTCGCCGGCGAGCAGCACGCGGTCCTGCTCATGATAGTAGACGACGTGACCGGGGGAGTGGCCGGGGGTCAGATACGGCTTCAGGCCGGCGATGGGTTGGAGCTGTCCGTCCGCGCTTTCGGCGAGCGGTGCCGCCAGTCCTGCGGCAACGTTGCGCTCCGGTTTCTTGCGGCGGGGATACGGCAGCGCTCCTTCCATGTAGGGAATCTCGATGCGGTGTGCGTATACGGGAACGGCGTATTTGTCCAGAATCCCCCTGATCGCCCCGACGTGGTCGGAATGGCCGTGCGTGAGCAGGATGCGCCGCAGCGGACCGGCGTTCAACCTGTCGATAAACCGCAAAATGCCGGCGGTCATGAACGGCAGGCCGGCGTCGACAAGCGTGACGCCGTCGTCAGCGGTAACGACCCAGACGCGCACGGGGATCAGCAGCCACGCCTTGAGGCTCCAAATGTGCTCGGAGATTTGTTCCGCCTTCATCTACGCACCACTTCCTTTTGTCGCGGTATGGTGAAATCCGGCCAGCAGGACGTCCCAGGCGAGGTCAAACGTGGGTTCCAGCCGCTTCAGCAGGTGGTCGAGCGGCTCGGCGGAGTGGGTGTACGTTCCGATGATTCCATGCAGGGTAAAGAAATAGATGCGGGTGTAGGCCAGCACCCGATCGTCCGGCGTATCCGGCGGCAGACACGCCCGGACCGCCTGCCTGAGCAGGCCGAACAACCGGTTCCGAATCTGCTGGACCTCCAGCGCCGGCGTCTCTTCGTCAACGCGGGACGCTTTTGCCATGAAAAAAATCGTGTACATGTTCCGGTTCGCCAGACAAAAGCGGACGAATGTCCGGGTGACTGCCTGCAGGCTGTCTGCGGGAGCGAGCGTTTGGTCGCGCAGGAAGGCCTCCATCTGCTGGTGCAGGGATTGCAGCGGTTCCATGGAGAGATGGTGAAGGAGCGCCTCTTTGTCCTTGAAGTACAGGTAGATGGTCGTGTGGGAGCATCCAGCCTGTTTGGCGATCTCCCGCATGGTCACGGCGTCAAAACCGCGTTCGGCAAACAGCGTTCCGGCTGCTGCCAATATCGCCCGTCGCGTCTCCTCGGAACGGATTTCCTGTCTGTTCGGCATGGGAATTCTCGCTCCTTTCATGTGATTGGACATATGATAACCAATGGTTAGTAACCGTTGGTTATAAAATAACCGATGGTAACCTTGGCTGTCAATCTGGTATGTGCCAGATGAGATAGTGACATAGGCGTCTGGTGTTCGTATGTATGTAAGTGTAAATCCTACTTGACCTATCGGTTTTTGTATCATATAAATGTATTGTTCCGCATCGGAGCGGAATCAGGAAGTCATGCCGGACAATCGGAGGGAATTATCATGCTGACGTTGTTGTCCATTGTAAACATTGTGTTCATGCTGCTTCTGATGGCCGGATTGTATGCCATGCAGAAGAAGCATGTGTCGTTTTCCAAACGCGTCTTTGCCGCTCTGGGGGCAGGGATCGTTTTCGGTCTGATCCTGCAGGCTGTATACGGCATCAAGTCGGACGTACTGCAGACGTCGATCGACTGGTTCAACATTGTGGGGAAAGGCTACGTCAAACTGCTGCAAATGATTGTCATGCCGCTGGTCTTTCTCTCCATTTTGGCTGCCTTTACCAAAATGAAGCTGTCCGCGAACATCGGGAGGATCAGCACGCTGATTCTCGTCATCCTGGTGGGCACGACCGCAGTGGCCGCAGCTATCGGGATTGGCTTCACATTCGCGTTTGACCTGGACGGCGTGCAGCTGCAGCAGGGAGCAGCGGAGACTGCGCGCATCGAGCAGGTGGAGCAGAAGCTGGGCGAGCTGCAAACGATGACGCTGCCGCAAAAAATCCTGGAGCTGCTGCCGGCCAACCCGTTCCAGGATTTCACGGGAGCACGCCCGACGTCGACGATCGCCGTCGTCATCTTTGCCGCCATCATTGGCCTGGCGTTTTTGGGAGTGAAGCGGAAGCATCCTGACCATGCCGAACAATTCGCCGGCATCGTCGACACGTTTTACACGGTCTTAATGAGGGTGGTGACGCTCATCTTGCGTCTGACACCCTACGGCGTACTGGCGATCATGACACGGGTGACCGCCACCAGTGACTACGAAGCCATCTGGAACCTGGGCAAATTTGTCGTGGCGTCGTATGCGGCCCTGCTCGTCATGTTTGCCGTTCATTTGCTGCTGCTGGCTCTGGCGGGATTAAATCCCCTCACCTTTGTGAGAAAGGCGTTCCCTGTGCTGACTTTCGCCTTTACATCCAGGACCAGCGCGGGTACGCTGCCGCTTAACGTCAAGACGCAGACGGACGAACTGGGAGTGCCGGAGGGCATTGCCAACTTCGCCGGGTCGTTTGGTCTGTCCATCGGCCAAAACGGCTGCGCGGGAATCTATCCGGCGATGCTGGCCGTAATGGCGGCTCCTGTTGCCGGCGTCGATCCGCTTTCGCCGTCGTTCATTCTGACGCTGATTCTCGTCGTTGCGCTCAGTTCGTTCGGCGTAGCGGGCGTTGGCGGCGGTGCGACATTTGCCGCTCTGATGGTGCTGTCGACGATGAATCTGCCGGTGGCGATCGTCGGGCTGCTGATCTCCGTCGAGCCGCTCATCGACATGGGCCGGACGGCTCTCAACGTAAGCGGCAGCATGACGGCCGGCCTGCTTACCAGCAGAGTGACCGGTGAGCTGGATTATGACGTGTACAACGAAACGAAACAGCTGCCGGCTGAGGCGTGAGGCACGCAGGCCGGCCGCACAGAGACAAGGAACCCGCGATTGCACACGATCATGGCATCTGCCCCTGACCCGCTGGTGGTTGGGGGTTTTTGCTGCACAAATTGTCATCATTTTCTTTCCTTGAACCTATTCTGGAAGCAGGAAAGAAAAGTATACTTGTCGAATTTGTCGGATTACTGTCTTGCGGACATCACTGCGACGGATGGAAGGGGGAGAACCATGCCAATCAAATTACCTGACGAACTGCCGGCAACAGAGATATTGGCAAGAGAAAACATTTTTGTCATGAAGGAAAGCAGGGCCTTTACGCAGGACATTCGGCCGCTGCGCATCGTCATCCTGAATCTGATGCCGGTCAAACAGACGACGGAAACCCAGCTGCTCCGCCTTTTGGGGAACACGCCGCTGCAGGTGGAAATCGTTTTGCTCCATCCCGGCAGCCACACCTCCAAAAACACCCCGGCTGAGCACCTGTCCACGTTTTACAAGACTTTTGAAGAGATCAAGGACGAAAAGTTTGACGGCATGATCATCACCGGCGCGCCGGTTGAACAACTGCCGTTTCACGAGGTCACCTACTGGAAGGAACTGCAGCAGATTCTCGACTGGAAGCTGACCAACGTCACCTCCACGCTGCATATCTGTTGGGGGGCGCAGGCGGGGTTGTACCATCATTTTGGCGTGCCCAAGCACCCGCTGCCCGAGAAGCTGTTCGGCGTCTTTGCGCACACGGTAAACAAGCCAAACGTCAAGCTGTGCCGGGGATTTGACAGCGTGTTCTACATCCCCCACTCGCGCCATACGGAAAACCGGCGGGAGGACATCGAAAAGGTGGCCGAGCTGGAGATCCTTTCCGAATCGGAAGAAGCGGGCGTTTACATCGTGGCCACCAAGGACGGCCGGCAGATCTTTGTCACCGGCCACTCGGAATACGATCAGGGGACGCTGCGTGACGAGTACGAGCGCGACCGCAGCAAGGGCCTGGACATCGCCATTCCCAAAAACTATTTCCCCAACGACGATCCCAGCCAGCCGCCGGTGGTAAACTGGCGTGCCCATGCCAATCTGCTGTTTTCCAACTGGCTCAACTACTACGTCTACCAGGAGACGCCATACGACTGGAACGCCATCCGCTAGCGCCGGAAGACGCCAACCATCCGGACTGCGGGTGGTTTCTTTTTTGGGGGAGTGGACAGACAGCGACAGTTCCCCGGGAAATCGGATGCGGACCTGGAGGCGGGAGCGGGAGGATTTCTGCGCGCGCTGACATGTGTGGTAAGCTGGAAGGACAGACAAGCTGCGCGAAGAGGGGGCAGAGCGATGGACATCAGGCAGCTTCAGTATTTTGCCGAAGTGGTGAAACAGCGGAGCTTTACGCGGGCGGCGGAGGTCCTGCACGTCTCCCAGCCGTCCATCAGCAAGGTGATCAAAAGTCTGGAAGCGGAGCTCGGGGTGACGCTTCTGGAGCGAAGCGACCGGAAGATGAAACTGACCGATGCAGGCGAATTGGTGTACGAGCATGCGACCAAAATGCTTCAGCTGATGGAGAGCCTCTATGCCTCTGTGGCCGAAATGAGAAACCTGCAGCGGGGCAGGGTCAAAATCGGCATGATGCCGACGGTCGGATCGCTGCTGCTGCCCCAGGTGATTGCTCGGTTCAAACAGGAATACCCCGGCATCGACCTGGAGATGAGGGAGTACAGCGCCAAGCGGCTGGAGGTGCAGGTGGAGCAGGGGCACATCGACGTCGGGCTGACGGTCCTTCCGGTCAACACGCAATCATTTGTCGCCGTTCCGCTCGCGGCGGAGGACCTGGTTGCCATCGTTCACCGAGAGCATTGGCTTTCCGCCAGGGAGTCGGTCAGTCTGGCGGAATTAAAGGACGAGTCGTTTATCCTGTTCACCGAGGAGTACGCCCTGCACGATGTGGTTCGGCAGGCGTGCAGGCGCTCCGGGTTTGAACCGCAGGTCGCCTACATGAGTTCGCTCTGGGATTTCGTCGGGGAAATGGTCGCGACCAGACTGGGCATCTCACTGGTTCCCCGCTCCGTAGCCAGACGGCTCAACAACAGTCTTTTGAAAATGGTCCGCATCTCTTCGCCGCCGATCGACTGGCATTACGCGCTGATCTACCGCAAGGACGGCTATTTGTCGCGCGCGGCACGGGCGTTTGTCGCCTTTGTTCAACAGCACCTTGCATCATAACCACAAGGCATGGATTTGATGACAATTATGTATTGTACGAATGAAATCGGGACGGCGTAGAATGAACGTAACAATGTGGCATGTCCGTAGGAGGCGGTCCCGATGAAAAAATGGCTGCAAGCAATCCCGCAGATGCTGCTTCTGCTCCTGTTTTCCTGGTTGGGAAAGGCGGTCGCGGCGGTATTTCACCTGCACGTGCCCGGCTCCCTGATCGGGATGATGCTGCTGTTTGTTGCCCTGCAGGCGGGATGGGTGCGGCTCACGTGGGTGGAAGCGGGAGCGGCGCTGCTCTTTGGCGAGATGATCCTGTTCTTTGTGCCGACGATCGTCGGGATTGTGCAGGTCCCGTGGCTGTTGGGGACAAAGGGGTTGTTGGTGCTGCTCGTCGTGTTGAGCGGAACCGCACTGGTGATGGTTTCCACCGGTGTCATAGCGGAACGGCTGCACCGGATGAGGGAGGGGAAGCGGCGTGATTGCGTGGAGCGTGTGTAGTTTGCCGCTGACTGTTCTCTTTTATTGGCTCAGCAAGCGGATAAATCGACGCAGACCGGGCCTGCTGTTTTCTCCCGCCGTGCTGACTCCGGCGGCGGTGATCGGTGTGCTGGCTGTATCCGGTCTTCCTTACGAGGCGTACATTGAAAACGCTTCCATTTTACACGAAATGCTGGGTGTCGTGACAGTGGCGTTTGCCGTCCCTCTGTACCGGAATTGGCCGATTCTTGCCGCCAACTGGCAGATCATCATATTGAGTCTGGCTGCCGGATCGCTGGTGTCCATCATCGCGGGTGTCTCGACGACGATGCTCGTGGGCCTGGGGGAAACGGCGGCCATCAGCGTGATCCCCCGTTCCGTCACCATGCCGATCGCCGTCAGCTTGTCGCAGGCGATCGGCGGAGTGCCGTCGCTGACAGCCGTGTTTTGCATGCTGACCAGTTATGCGGGCGTTTTTATGGCACCGATGATCATCAAACGCTGCGCGCTTAACCGGCCCGAGTCGATCGGGCTGATGTACGGCATGGGGGCACATGTGCTGGGCATGGTCAAGGCGTTTGAGCGGGGGGATCTGGCGGGAAGCTCCTCGACGCTGGCCGTAATCGCCGGCGCGCTCATCTCGGTCGTGTGGGTATTTCTCCTGCTGCCGGCCATTCAGATGTGGCTCGCCTAGCGAGAATGCACTCCTCGACTTGTGATCCGCAGCAGAGATGGGGGTGATATTCACCGTCTCGTTGCATAGACATTTACAAGGATCCGGTAAGAGAGGGGTGATCGCATGATTACAATCGCAGGTTCGCCGGTCGATCCGTCCGAGTTACTGGGAGCGTGGTCGTTATCCGGGGGACAGCGGGAAGTGGTGACGGCCATGGCGCGCAGCCGGGACGTATACGCCTATCCCTCTGCCCAGGTCTTGCGGTTTGAACTGAAGTTGCGCGAGCGGTTGGTGAAATCAGCAGTGGCACTTGCCCACAGCGGACTGGCATTCGCCACTTTCGAACGGACGAGGTGCAACGAGGAGTTTTGGATCAAAACCGAGTACGGCGGGTGCCTTCTCCGGGAAAACGTGCCGCCGTCCGTCGCCATCGAGGATATTTTCCGCCGCGGCCGGGCCTACGCGCTGGAATGCGCCACGGCGATGGTGGTCATAATCTACTACGCCGTGCTGCAATCGATACGGCGGTCCGACTTTGACCGGCTGTTTTCCGGGTTGCTTCTGTACGATTGGCGGTATGACCAGGACCTGCGGTTGACAACGGTTCGGACGAGGTCCTTCCTGCCGGGAGACATTGTGTATTTTGAAAATCCCGACTTCGATCCGTCCACACCGGAGTGGCAGGGAGAGAATGCAGTGGTGCTGGGAGGAGGGGAGTACTACGGTCACGGCATCGGCATCGGTCCCGCCGAGATGTTCATTCGCCATCTCAACCGGCAGCGGAGACCGGGCGCCACCCGGTCGGCCTTCCTGTCTGATCTGGTGACGCGGCCCGGGTTTGCGTACCTGTCCCAGTTTGAGGGCAGCTCGTTCGCCCAGGCTTCACATGCAGAGCCGCTGCCGGCATGGGAGCTGGTTATCGCTCGGATCGGCTCGTCCGTTTGGGAGGTGTAGCTGTCTGCACGCTGAGCCTCGCCCCTGACTTGGGCGAGGCTGTTTGCGTGCAATTTGTTCAGAAGCGGGTCACTCGAAACAGGGACAGGTCGATCTCTGATGTTCCCCGGGTGATCAACTGGCTGGCTGCTTCTCCCACGGCGCTGGCGAATTTAAAGCCGTGACCGGAAAAACCGGCGGCGATGACGATATGGGGATATTCGGGATGACGATCTATGATGAAGTGTTCGTCAGGCGTATAGGTGTACAGGCAGACCTTGCCCTGGCGAAGCGGTCCGGCAGCCTGGGGCATATACCGTTCCAGGAACGACCGCGTATCCGCTTCGTCCGAGGGATAAAGGCCAAAGGTCCGGTCCAGCTGGTCCGGGTCGGCCGGCTGCCCGCCGTCGTGCCGCCCTATCTTGACCCCCGCGCCGTCCAGGCTGGGAAAACCGTAAAACATCGAATCGGCCAGCGTGAAAAGGAAGGCCGGAAAGCGGTCGCTGCTGTACAGCTGTTCGTCCGCAGCAAACCAGGAGACGGTTTTGCGGGTGGGAGTGAGCGGCAGGGAGAGGCCGAGCGAGACCAAAAGCCCTGCGCTCCAGGCGCCGGCGCTGATCAGCAGCGCGCTCCCGCTGTAGGTGTCGGTTTGCGTTTGCACGCTGACACTGTCGCTCTTTGCCTGAATGCCGGTCACCCGCTCGCCGGTGCGCAGCTCCGCTCCGGCAGCCAGCGCCCGGTTGCGGTAGGCGCGGATGCACTCTTCGCTGTAGAGAACGCCCGCTGTCGGTTCAAAACAACCGAGAAACTCTGCGGGCAGACGGATGCCCGGCCAGCGCTGTCCGACATTCCCCGCGTCCAGCACTTCCAGCGGCAGCGAGTATTGCGCTGCACTCTCCTGCACCTCTCGTAGGAACGGCGCGTCCGCAGGCCCCGCGCTGAGTACGCCCGTTTGCACGAACAGGCGCTTTCCCGTTTCTTCGGCCAGCTCAGCCCACAGCTCTTTGGCCCTCAGCGCCAGCGGCACGTACTGCCTGCCTTCGCCGTATGCGTACCGGATGATTCGGGTATCCCCGTGATGGCTCCCCCTCTGGTGAGGCGGATCGCCGGAATCCAGGAGCAGTGTTTTCACTCCTTGCCGGGCCAGGTAATACCCCGCTGCCATGCCCATTGAACCGGCTCCGATGACAATCGCGTCGTAGTGTCGCACGATGGGTTCCTCCTTTTCCCGTTACCCTGTTTCGCAATTCTTTGTCTCTTTTGTGTTTGTTCCATTATCCTACACAAGCGCGCGCAGGTCGAGCTTCCCTTTCGCCCCACTGATTATCTGTGAGGAGAGGCGGGAGTAGTGGAAAGAACAGTTTTCGCCACTATTTGGGCTCATGCGGAACTGGGGAAAACGTACCGGTCACAGACATGGTGTAACGAACGTACGCCGCACATCACATCTTCCCGTGACAGTTTTCTGCCTCCTGACCAGAGTGCCTGGTCCAAAAAACTACGCCTCCCTGTGCGGGGAGGCGTGTTTCCATGCTGGCGGGACCTAGTGAAACTCCACGTCAATGCGCCGCTTCTCATCCGGATGCGCTTTGGGAATGCGCACTTCCAGGACGCCGTTTTTGTAGGTGGCTTTTACCCCTTCGGAAGAGACACGGGCAGGGAGCGTAACGGAGCGGGAAAAGTGGCCGGAGAACCGCTCCTGCCGGTGCATCCGGTTTTCCTTCACCTCGTTGACCTTGTTGATGCTGCCGGATATGGTCAGGACGTTGTTCTCGATATCGATCTGCACGTCTTCCTTTTTTTCCAGACCGGGGATGTCACACGTCGCGACCACTTCCGTATCCGTTTCGTACACGTCAATGCGGGGAGTGGCCAGGAACCCCTCCGTGCCGGCGAAGAGGCCGGGCATTCCGGTGGTAAAGAAACGGTCCAGCTCGCGGCGCACGTTCTCCAGATGGCGAAATGGTTCATAAGGAATCAGTGACATAACAACCCTCCTTTACGTGCTTACATTGTTATTCTGGCGGTATATGGCAATCGTATGCATCGATTGTGCTGATTTCGTCGTCGTGCCCTTGTGCCGGGAGGGTGGGCGGCTTATAATGGATGTCAGCAAGAAAGATGATAATGAAAATCATTATAGCTGAATATAATGCCAAGGAGAGAACACGAAAGGAAGTCGCCCATGTCCGCCGAATTGAATCTGTCCGTTTTGGAACAAACGTACCGCCTCTCGATCGCAGGCGAAGTGACTGCGCCGCTGGTGTTTGCCGCAGACGGTCTGCTGCAGAAAGAGACCGTCAAGCCGTTTTTGCGCCAGCTGGGTGAACAGATCGGTTCCCCCACGCCCGTGGTGACCGCGTCCATCTTCTTCAAACGCTTCCTGACCGTACTGTGCGGCGGTTTGTACGCCATGTCCGTCTATTCGGCCGGGCTTGATTTATCGCTGGGCAACATTCTTTTGACTGCTGAGAAAAACTGGGCCCTTCCCCGGTTTGTCCTGCGGGATGGGAGTGTCAGCACGCCCGGCGGACAGGGGCGGGACGTCTGGCGGGAACAGGTGCTGCGCCGCTTTTTTGCGGAGACAATTCACCCGCTGATTGCGACCCTGTCTGCGGTTACCGGCATTCACGCCAAGATTTTGTGGGCGCATACCGCCTACATCGTGCACTACTATTACGAGGAGTGGCAGCAGCGGGAAGAACTGGCTGCGCTTCGCGGTCAGCTTGCCGCCGATTTCCGTTTTTTGTGCCGTCAAGCCGGACCGGACCTGTTTGGCCTCACCACAGGCAATCCGCTTGACACCAACTTTACCGTCGTCTCGCATCCCAAGCAGCCGGACCGGCAGATTCGCATTCGCCGCCAATGCTGCTTCCAGCACTGCCTGGCGAGCGGCCGGTACTGCTACACCTGCCCGCTTTTGAACGAAGAATCGCGGATTCAGCAGATACTTGCTCTCGGACACTGACAGCGCCGTTATTACGGCGCTGTCAGACTGAAGACAAACTGCTTTTATTTATGATGTAGTTTCCCAAGGAACCGATTTTTCCATCGTTTCCAGGCCGCAAGGCCTGCACATTAATCAAACGAAGGTGGAGAAAAAGTACATGGCATGGGGTGATGGGGCAAAGCGAGCTCCTTTGACGACCTGCAAAGCGAAAAGACGCAAGACGCGGGGAATACAGGGGGCACAAGTCTCACTTCGTCGAAATACCCAGATGTTTGCCCCCTGCCCGCGTCGCGTTTTGGAGCGGACTCTATCGACTTCGTTGCTGGTCGTCAAGAGAGCGAGCGGGCCCCATTACCCATGCACCACGGACTTTGTCTACACGCTGACAGCGCCGTTATTACGGCGCTGTTTCTGCCTGCAAGCGGGAGCCGGGAGGACCCGGGATTGACGGGCAGCCAAGTGTTTCCTTCTGGTCCGCTCTCCGTGGTATCATGTGGGTATCGTGGACTCAAAGCGCTGGAGGAGTGGGAATGGAACAACTGGTCATCGGCAGTTTGCTGTCGGCGTTGGCGACGGGTTTAGGAGCCTTGCCGATTCTCTTCTTTCATTCGGTGACACACCGCTGGCGGGATATCCTGCTTGCCTTTACAGCGGGCATCATGATGGCGGCCGCCACCTTCAGTCTCATTCCGCAGGCGCTGGCGAACGAGCAGTTTGTCGTCGTCTGTCTCGGCGTGTTGACCGGAACGCTTGTGCTGACCGTGCTGGAAAGCCTCATTCCGCACATTGACCTGGAGCACACGCGCGTCAACATCTCGATGGATACGCAGGCGGTGTTGATTCTGTCAGCCATCACGCTGCACAACATACCGGAGGGGCTCTCCGTAGGAGTGAGCTACTCTGCCGAGCATCCCGGACTGGGCGGTCTGATCGCTTTTGCGATCGGGGTGCAAAATGCCCCGGAGGGCTTCCTCGTCGCGCTGTTTCTGATTAATCAGCAGGTAAGCCGCTTCAAGGCGTTCCTGCTCGCCACGCTGACCGGATCGGTGGAGGTTGTCTCTGCCTTGGTCGGCTACCATCTGACGGCGCTTGTGGAGGGGCTGGTCCCTTACGGCCTGTCGTTTGCCGCCGGCGCGATGCTGTTTATTGTCTACAAGGAACTGATTCCCGAGAGTCATGGAGACGGGCACGCGCGGTCGGCCACCTTTTCGTTTATTCTCGGCCTCCTGGTCATGATCGGGCTGACCCAATGGTTTGCCTAAAGCCGTTTTGCGTTAGCGGTGTAACAAAGAGTTTCGATTTTTCCTCAACTTCCTCTCACAACCCGGAGCAGAAATACCGAAACCATATATAGAGAGATTTTTGATTACGGGAAGTAGGGAGTGTCACCATGGAAAAGTCGACCTGGATCGGTATTGTACTAGGCATCCTCGCAGTTGGTGTCGGAATGGTGCTGAAAAACGCCAGCCTGACATCGTTAATCAATCCGGCAGCATTTATGATTATTATCGTGGGTACGGCTGCCTCCGTGTTCAACGCGTTTCCCCTGTCGGAGATCAAACGGATACCGGCGCTGTTTCGCGTGCTGTTTACCGAACAAAAGCTGCCGTCCAAGCGGGAGTTGATCGACCAGTTCATGCACTGGGCATCCATTGCCCGCCGCGAAGGCCTGCTGGCGTTGGAAAACACCTCCGACGAGATTGAAGATCCGTTCCTGAGAAACGGCATGAAGATGATCATTGACGGTGGCGAACCGGAGTTTGTTCGCGACGTGCTCAATGAAGAAATTCATTCGATCGAGGAGCGCCATCAAGCGGGCGCGCAAATTTTTTCCCAGGCGGGCAGCTACGCCCCGACTCTCGGGGTATTGGGGGCGGTGGTCGGCCTGATTGCCGCGCTGACCAACATGAGCGACGTAGATGTGCTGGGGCAATCCATCGCGGCGGCGTTCGTCGCTACGCTGCTCGGTATTTTTACGGGTTACGTGCTGTGGCACCCGTTCTCCAACAAGCTGAAGCGCAAATCCAAACAGGAAATCGAAATTAAGAAAATCATGGTGGAGGGGCTGCTCTCCATTCAGGCGGGCGTATCCCCGGCGGCTATTGAGCAAAAGCTCCTGGTCTACATCCCGACCCAGGAACGCGTGGAGGCGAGGGATGTGAAGAAGGAGGAGGAGGCCGTGGTAAATGGCTAGACGACTCAAACGTCAGGTACGTCACGAAGAGCACATGGACGAAACCTGGCTGATTCCGTATGCAGACCTGCTGACGCTTTTGCTCGCGCTGTTCATCGTCCTGTTTGCGTCCAGCAAGCTGGATGCGCAAAAATTTGACCAACTGGTCCGCTCCTTCAACGTTGCACTAAACGGCGGGATCAGCGTACTGGATCAGCCGAGCCCGGTGCCGCTCGATCCCACCCTCCCCCAGCAGACGCTGCACAAGGGGCAGCAGGCCGAACGTAACAAGACGGAAGAAGAGCGAAAGCTGGAAGAGGCGTTTCACAAGGAAACGGAAGACCTGAAAAAGCTGCAGCAGCAGATGGAAGCGTACATTATCAGCAACAAGCTGGGAGACAAGCTGCAGACCCAAATGACCGAAGAAGGGCTCCTGATCACCATCCTGGACAACGCGCTGTTTGATTCCGGCAAGGCCGACCTTAAGCCGGAAGCGCGGAAGCTGGCGACGGAACTGGCAGCGATGCTGGTGCCTCACCCCAAAAAGGTGACCGTCACCGGACATACGGACAACGTCCCGATTCATCGCGCGGAGTTTCCTTCCAACTGGGATTTGAGCGTCAAACGGGCGGTCAACTTCCTAAAAGTCCTGCTGGAAAACAAACAGCTCGATCCGCGCAAGTTCAGCGCGACCGGCATGGGCGAGTACCATCCGGTGGCCAGCAACGATACACCGGAAGGACGGGCCAAAAACAGACGGGTGGAAGTGGCCATTTTGCGCGACCTGATGGCACCGCCGAAAAACAGTGTTCAGCCATCACCATCACCATAAACAAAGGCAAAGGGATAGCGCGACAAGCGTCTATCCCTTTTTTGACACCTCTTCAGCTTCCGCTTCCGCAAGCCCCATCTCTTTTTTGATCGCAGCCATGCGTTTTTTTCCCCATTCGTACATCATCTGAATGATGGGCAGCAGGGTCATCCCCAGCTCCGTCATGGAATACTCCACACGCGGAGGCACTTCCGGGTAGACTTCCCGATGAACGATGCCGTCCTCGATTAGTTCTTTCAATTGGTTGGTCAGCATCTTGTGCGTAATTTTGGGGAACAGCCGCTGCAGTTCGCTGAAGCGGTGCGGCCCTTCTACCCCGAGATGCCACAGGATGACGATTTTCCACTTGCCGCTGATAATGGACAGCGTCAGTTCCTTCTCGCAGTTAAAGTCTCCGTTGCGGATCTTCTCCTGAATCTCCTTGCGAATGTCAGACATGTCCTTCTCCTCGTTTGCTTGAAATTCGTCAATAGTATCCTTTTTGTAACCATCGCACGAAAAAGTGCATGCTTTCGACGTATGGCATACGTGACTATAATATTGCTTGTCACATAAACACATTGTAAAGGAGTGGAGCCAGAATGTCGAAAAAAGTGCTGATCCTGACCGGTGACGCCGTCGAAGCACTGGAAGTGTACTACCCGTACTATCGATGCCTGGAGGAAGGATTTGAGGTAACGATCGCTTCCCCTACGGATAAAAAGGTGCTCCATACTGTCGTGCACGACTTTGAAGACTGGCAGACGTTTACGGAAAAACGGGGCTACCAGGTGGAAGCCCACGCTTCGTTTGAACAGATCAACCCGGAAGAATACGACGCGCTGATCATTCCGGGCGGGCGCGCTCCGGAACACATCCGGATGCACAAGGATTTTCCCCGCATCGCCCGTCATTTCTTCCAACAGGATAAGCCGATCATGATTCTGTGTCACGCCAGCGTGGCCTTGACGGTGATCGCTGACCAGATCAAGGGGCGTCAGATGACCGCCTACATTGCTTGCCGTCCGGAGGTGGAAGCAGCCGGGGCGACTTACGTGGAAACCCGCTTCCATGTGGACCGCAACCTGATCTCCGGTCATGCCTGGAACGATCTGCCGCAGTTGATGAAAGAGTTTATCAAACAGGTACAAGCTTCCTGATAGACACGCAGGAGAAAGGACAGCGTCAAAACACGCTGTCCTGTCCTTTTTTGTGATGAGCAGTACCACCTGAGTCTTGACCATCATCGCGGACTAATAGCAAGCTGACGTCGGTTTTCTGATGACCGCAAGTGTTTAGCAGTATGACAAAATTGTAAATCCACTTACCAAGATATTTACAAATTATTGTAATATATATACAATTTGGAATGGAAAAATCCCAAAATAAGGAGGGAATGTTTTGAAAAAGACAGTTTCATTATCTGTGCTAACCTTAATAACGGTATTTTCTCTCACAGCACCAGTTGTTGTGAATGCTACCCCTGCAGTTTCTAAAGTAAGTACATCTCAGAAGAATGAACAACAAATAGAACAAAAATATTCTTACTTTTACAAGGGCATTAACTTTTCAGGTAATTCACCTCTTTCTGAAAAGTTGTCACCGCCGGGATATAATTGACCCAGGTTCGCCGGAAAGAAAATGACCCACCCATAGCGAATATATCCCCTTCGTAATTAACGGCCAAGTTAATCTTCGGAGGGAGACACATGCTAAGGAGTG